>Ga0193726_1000017_pt1:0-257500 | contig 516687 bp, 453 predicted proteins | sample H2c1metaG_FD_144928 | JGI IMG/M metagenome (GOLD analysis project Ga0193726, IMG submission 144928) | Soil microbial communities from a riparian zone of the East river system, Colorado, United States - H2c1 | ecosystem: Environmental > Terrestrial > Soil > Riparian zone | place: USA... | reverse complement strand
CGCTGGCCCATTATACAAAAGGTACGACGTCACCCAGGACGAACCTTGGGCTCCGTCTGCTTGTAGGCATTCGGTTTCAGGTCTCTTTCACTCCCCTCGTCGGGGTGCTTTTCACCTTTCCCTCACGGTACTAGTTCGCTATCGGTCGCTGAGGAGTACTTAGGCTTGGAGGGTGGTCCCCCCGCGTTCAGACAGGATTTCACGTGTCCCGCCTTACTCAAGGACGATCCTTCGCATTACCCGTACGGGGCTCTCACCCACTACGGCACGTTTTTCCAAACGTTTCCGGTTGTCTTAGGATCGCCACTGGCCTGGTCCGCGTTCGCTCGCCACTACTAGCGGAGTCTCGGTTGATGTCCTTTCCTCCGGGTACTGAGATGTTTCAGTTCCCCGGGTTAGCTTAAAACCCCCTATTTTATTCGGAAGTTTTATTCCTTCATTTGATAACGGAAATCCAAACTCCGCATCCTTGCGGACGCGAAATTCAGAATTCCGTTATCGAAGGTGGGTTTCCCCATTCGGAAATCCGCGGATCAAAGCTCCTTCGCAGCTCATCGCGGCTTATCGCAGCGTAGTACGTCCTTCATCGCCTCTCAGCGCCAAGGCATCCACCAAATGCCCTTAAATCACTTGATCGCTCTCATTATCAATGCTCATCCATCTCGGCGATGGCCCGCAACGAACTTGCATTCGCTGCGGTCGAACACTGATTAGAAAGACCAGCTTGCTTCATAAGATCGATCCAACGGCATTGCGGTCAAGCTTTGCCGACGGTTCAGGCACCGGTCATCAGATGTCAGCCATCAGAAAACGCTTCTGATTGCAGACCACCGACTTCTGATCCCCGAATTGGAGTTAGCGCGCAACCGGTGACGTCACGTCACGGGCAGCGCCTGGATCGATCTCCTCTTCACGATGTCAGACAACACGCGCGCGTCGACAGCCGTCTTTCGACGGACCACATGTCGAGAGCGCGCGAATTTCGAATTCTCACGAACGAGCTTTATTGCGTTGGCAGCGGCGATCATCACAGCCGTCTGGTGGAGCCAGACGGGATCGAACCGACGACCTCCTGCTTGCAAAGCAGGCGCTCTCCCAACTGAGCTATGGCCCCGTGCCAGTCAGTACTGACTTATAGTCGGAAAGTAAGTCAGTACTGACTTACTTTCGGAAAGTCAGAAAGCCAGAAACCTTGGCTGGCTCGCCAAGCCGTAGCTCGCGCGCGGCGATCGCCCGCCTTCGCCCTTCGGGCTACGGCGTGGCAGCCTTCGCTGCGCTGCGCGAGCGAAGGCTGGTGGGCCTGGGAAGATTTGAACTTCCGACCTCACGCTTATCAAGCGCGCGCTCTAACCAACTGAGCTACAAGCCCGGTTCAAAAGACAGATGACGGACAACGGACGACAGACATTGTTCTATCTGTCGTCCGTTGTCTGTCATCGGTCCTCCGAACTGCTCGTTCGCGAAGAAAGAGAAATGAAGACGGCGGTGTCCTGCAAATAGGCATTTCGATCTTGCGATCGATCTGCCCTGATGTTTCCAAGAGATCCGATAGAGGACGCGGGAAGCGCCTCTGAAGGATCATCCTTAGAAAGGAGGTGATCCAGCCGCAGGTTCCCCTACGGCTACCTTGTTACGACTTCACCCCAGTCGCTGAACCTACCGTGGCCGGCTGCCCCCTTGCGGTTGGCGGACCGTCTTAAGGTAAATCCAACTCCCATGGTGTGACGGGCGGTGTGTACAAGGCCCGGGAACGTATTCACCGCAGCGTGCTGATCTGCGATTACTAGCGATTCCAACTTCATGTGCTCGAGTTGCAGAGCACAATCCGAACTGAGACGGCTTTTTGAGATTTGCGCAGGATCACTCCATTGCATCCCACTGTCACCGCCATTGTAGCACGTGTGTAGCCCAGCCCGTAAGGGCCATGAGGACTTGACGTCATCCCCACCTTCCTCGCGGCTTATCACCGGCAGTCCCCTTAGAGTGCCCAACTAAATGATGGCAACTAAGGGCGAGGGTTGCGCTCGTTGCGGGACTTAACCCAACATCTCACGACACGAGCTGACGACAGCCATGCAGCACCTGTGTTCCCGCCAGCCGAACTGAAGAGTTCCATCTCTGGTGCTCATACGGGACATGTCAAGGGCTGGTAAGGTTCTGCGCGTTGCTTCGAATTGAACCACATGCTCCACCGCTTGTGCGGGCCCCCGTCAATTCCTTTGAGTTTTAATCTTGCGACCGTACTCCCCAGGCGGGATGCTTAATGCGTTAGCTGCGCCACTGACAGGCAAGCCTGCCAACGGCTAGCATCCATCGTTTACGGCGTGGACTACCAGGGTATCTAATCCTGTTTGCTCCCCACGCTTTCGCACCTCAGCGTCAGTACCGGGCCAGTGAGCCGCCTTCGCCACTGGTGTTCTTGCGAATATCTACGAATTTCACCTCTACACTCGCAGTTCCACTCACCTCTCCCGGACTCGAGCTTCTCAGTATCGAAGGCAGTTCTGGAGTTGAGCTCCAGGATTTCACCTCCGACTTAAAAAGCCGCCTACGTGCGCTTTACGCCCAGTGATTCCGAGCAACGCTAGCCCCCTTCGTATTACCGCGGCTGCTGGCACGAAGTTAGCCGGGGCTTCTTCTGCGGGTACCGTCATTATCTTCCCCGCCGAAAGGGCTTTACAACCCTAGGGCCTTCATCACCCACGCGGCATGGCTGGATCAGGCTTGCGCCCATTGTCCAATATTCCCCACTGCTGCCTCCCGTAGGAGTCTGGGCCGTGTCTCAGTCCCAGTGAGGCTGATCATCCTCTCAGACCAGCTACTGATCGTCGCCTTGGTGAGCCGTTACCTCACCAACAAGCTAATCAGACGCGGGCCGATCCTTCAGCGATAAATCTTTCTCCTTACGGACGTATTCGGTATTAGCCCAAGTTTCCCTGGGTTGTTCCGAACTGAAGGGTACGTTCCCACGTGTTACTCTCCCGTCTGCCGCTCCCCTTGCGGGGCGCTCGACTTGCATGTGTTAGGCCTGCCGCCAGCGTTCGCTCTGAGCCAGGATCAAACTCTCAAGTTGGATGAGAACTTTTTCCCGGCAAGTCACAACGTTTGACGAGGTCCCACTTTTGTTTCCCGCAGAGCGTGAGCCCTGCAGGATTCATAAGTGTTACCTAAAACGTCGACCGCCGAAGTCTCGTCCAGCCGCATCCTTTGTCGAAGTCGGTCTTCAATGAAGAAGACAAGCCTCAACTCGGGAACGCGGCTCGCAAGGACTCCGCCGTCCACGTTTCTCTTTCTTCCGATTCACTTTTCAAACAGCCCGGAGCCTTGCAGCTCCGTCGTTCCGACCCGTCTTCCGGCCAAAGAGCCGAAGAACAAGGAGCGGAGAACATAAAGCCCGTCACATCTTACACGGCGACGAACATGACCATAAAGAGCATGGTCGGATGCTCAGTCACCGTGTGAAACAGTGAGGGGCTTCGCAGACGCGCCATCGCGCCAGGCGGCGGCGCGTCCAAGAGGGTCTATATAGTCTTGGGGTGCCGGCCTTGTCAACGCCTTCCCCCAAAATAGGCCCTCCAGACCGGGCAATTTCAGCCCTCCTGCCGCGGCGCCAGTGGAGCGTGCAAGCCGTCGCGCGCCAGGCGTCGGAAAGCAGTTCCCGGCCGCACTGCGGCCACAATCCTCCGCCGTTCTTTACCTAATCGTCTCGGGGATGTCGCAATACGGGGACGCGACAACTTCAACTGGCTTTCGCCCTTGGCCTGCCCGGCTGGTCTGCCCGGCCGGAGCCGTCAAGGCAACGTGGTTGCGCTCGATTTTTGGCCTGATTCTGGGCCGACTATCGGGCAAACGCGGCGTCACCGTTTGGCGCCGCGGGGGCACGCGTGGCAACGCGCGTGCAGGGGAAGTAGCCGCAGGGGACGTTGGCTTGGATCAAGCAGGGCGGCGCGGCGCACGGCGAAGGTTTGATGCCGAGGTGATCGACCTCGGCAATGAGCCGCCGCTATTGGTGGACGGCGGCTCAGGCGGCCTGCTCGACCGGCGCCGGCTCTCGGTCCAATGGTTCTCCGGCACGATCTTGACCGGACTGTGCGGCGCGGCACTCATGGGCGGCGCCGTTTTTGCTTCGCTCGACGGCGAAACCAATTTCGCCACCGCGCCCGAGCGCGTCGAGATGGCGCTGCGCGGCGCGCTCTCCGGCATCGGCGACCGCTTGAATGCTTTCCGCAAGGCCGACCGCCTGCCGGCGATCAGCGAGCAGAGCGTGACGCGGCAGGTCCTGCGCATTCCGACGTCGACACGCATCCACGATCGCGAATTGGTACGCACCCGCGCTTATGTCCGCGTCACCGGCAATCTGTCGCTGACGGTGTCCGATCTCTCCGCCAACATTCCTGCGTTCAATCCGCAAAAGCTCTTGGCCGACGCGGTCGCCGGCGACGAGCAGACGCCGGCCGCGGAGCCGGATGCCGAAGTGTCCTTCGTCACCTGCGACTTGGTCGGTTCCGCGCCGCGCGCCAGCAAGGTCACGCCCGCGGTCTGCGATCTCAATTCGCTATTGCCGAAGGTCAAGAACGCGACCCTGCTGCCGCTCGACAACGTGCTGACCCGGGTGCGCGAAGTCGCGACTGCCGTCCCGACCAACACGGCGCTGCGGCCGACCACGGACCCGACCGGAACCATCACGCTCAGCTACGCCGCCGAGGGCAATCCCGGCGCCGATTTCGGTTTCGCCGCGCGCGTCGTGCCCGAGAACGTCACGCTGTTGCCCAAGACCACGGCCCAAACCAGCGGCGGCGGCGACTGGAGCGAGCGCATGGTCGTGGTGAAGAAGGGCGAGACCGTCGGCTCGATCCTGCGCGAGCTCGGCGCCGCGCCCGACGAGATCAAGCAGCTCATCGCCGTGTTCGGCCCGGTCGCCGCCGAGGGCGGCATCAAAGAAGGCCAGCGGCTGCGCGTGCTGATGGCGCCGCTGGGCACCGGCCATAACCGGCCGCTGCGCGTCATTATATTAGGCGACAGCGCGATCGCCGCGGCCGCGGCTTTGTCCGACACCGGCAAATACGTTCCGGTCGACATCCGCAACGTCGATAAAGAAGCCACCGAAGCGAGCGACGACACCAGCGAAGACGACGGCAAGGGCACGCGGCTCTACCAAAGCCTCTACGAGACGGCGCTGCGCAACAACGTGCCGAAATCCGTGATCGAGGAGCTGGTCCGCATCTATTCCTACGACGTCGACTTCCAGCGCAAAGTGCAGCCCGGCGACTCGTTCGAGGTGCTCTATTCCGACGACGAGAACGTCGAGAACAAGAACGAGGTGCGCTACGCCACGCTCTCCGTCGGCGGCGACACCAAGAAGTACTACCACTTCCAGACCACCGACGACGGCACCTACGATTATTATGACGAGACCGGAAAGAGCGCCAAGAAATTTTTGGTGCGCAAGCCCGTGGCCGTTGGCCTGGTGACCTCGGGCTTCGGCTGGCGCACCCATCCGATGCTCCACGTCAGCGAATTGCACTCCGGCGTCGATTGGGCCGCGCCCATGGGCACGCCGATCTTCGCCGCCGGCAACGGCACCATCGAGGAGATCGGGCTCAAAGGCGGCTACGGCAAATACGTCAAAATGCGCCACGCCAACGGCTACGAGACCGCCTACGGCCACATGACCGCGTTCGCCCGCGGCCTCGACGTCGGCACCAAGGTGCGCCAAGGCCAGATCATCGGCTTCGTCGGCTCGACGGGAATGTCGACCGGCTCGCACGTGCATTTCGAAATCCTCATCAACGACCGCTTCGTCGATCCGATGAAAGTGAAGCTGCCGCGCGGCCGCGTGCTCGACGGCGCGACGCTCGCCCTCTTCGACAAGGACCGCGATCAGCTCGACGCCGTGATGGCCCGGGCCCCCGCTCGCGTCGCGCAATCGCGATAGACTTTTCCCTACCCTTACTTCTCTTCTCCCTCCCCCTTGTGGGGAGGGAGGGGTGGGGTCGTGAACCGATGTGCAGCCGTCGACGTTAGTGTTTCACCTCTCGACCCCACCCCTGCCCCTCCCCACAAGGGGGAGGGAAAAGCAATCGCGACCCGGAGATTTCCGTGACTCAAACCAACGACGCCGGCGAGCGGCTCGAAGTGCGATCGAGCCGGCTTTGGGCGCTGTTTCATTTCAACCTGACGCAATTCATATTTCCGGCCCGCATGATCGCCGACCGTTTAGGCATTTCGACCAATACCATCGGTGCCTGGTACAAGCCGTGGGATCGATCGGATGAGCATCTGCCTATGTCCCACTTGGCCCAGGTCATTCACGACCGCGGCTTATTCTGGGACAGCATCAAGGTTGAGAGCAGCGGCGGTCAGAATCTGCTTCCAATCGACGGCGTGTCGAAATCTCAAGCTCGCCATTTCGTCGAGCACATGCGCGAGCGAATGAACGTGTCGATTCCTCCTACGCCGTCGCGCTAGGTCCTTCCGCCCCCGCGATAGCGGGGGAGGGGGACCACTGGAGTTCGCGAAGCGAGCGAACCGTGGTGGAGGGGGCGCATGACTCGCAGCTTCGTTGTCGTTGCAAGGCAATCAACGTCGCCGCCGATATTTCCTTGAATTGCCGAGTTCGCGTTGAGTCCCGCGCCCCCTCCACCACCCCTTCGGGGCGGTCCCCCTCCCCCGCTATCGCGGGGGCGGAAAGTTTAGGCCGCCGCCGCGACGGCCGCGCCGTTGAACACCAGGCCTTGCTTGCCCGCCGAGATCACGACTTTCTCGCCGTCCTTGATCTTGCCGGAGAGAATGAGCTCGGCCAGCGGATCCTGCACCGATTTCTGGATCACGCGCTTGAGCGGGCGCGCGCCGTAGGCCGGATCGTAGCCCTTGTCGGCGAGCCATTCGCGGCCCTTGGGCTCGAGCGTGAGCGTGATCTTGCGGTCTTCAAGAAGCTTCTGCAGGCGCAGCATCTGAATGTCGACGATGCGGCCCATATGCTCGCGCTTGAGCCGGTGGAACAAAATGATCTCGTCGACGCGATTGAGGAACTCCGGCCGGAAGTGCGAACGCACCTCGGCCATCACCAGATCGCGCACCTTGTCGGTGTCCTCGCCCTCGCCCAGCTGCACCAAATATTCGGCGCCGAGATTCGAGGTCATGATGATCAGCGTGTTGCGGAAATCGACGGTGCGGCCCTGGCCGTCGGTCAGGCGGCCGTCGTCGAGCACCTGCAAGAGCACGTTGAAGACGTCCGGATGCGCCTTCTCGATCTCGTCGAACAGCACCACCTGGTAGGGCCGCCGCCGCACCGCTTCGGTGAGCGCGCCGCCTTCCTCATAGCCGACATAGCCGGGCGGCGCGCCGATCAGCCGCGCCACCGAATGCTTCTCCATGTATTCCGACATGTCGATGCGGATCAGCGCATGCTCGTCGTCGAACATGAATTCGGCCAGCGCCTTGGTCAGCTCGGTCTTGCCGACGCCGGTCGGGCCTAAAAACATGAACGAACCGATCGGCCGGTTCGGATCCTGCAAGCCGGCACGCGCCCGGCGCACCGCCGTCGAAACCGAATGCACGGCATCGGCCTGGCCGACCACGCGCTGGCCGATCTTGTCCTCCATCTTCAGCAATTTATCGCGCTCGCCTTCGAGCATGCGATCGACCGGAATGCCGGTCCAGCGCGACACCACCGCCGCGATATTGTCGGCGGTCACCGCTTCCGAAACGACGATGCTCGATGCCGCCGCGCTTTCGGTGGCTTTCAGCTTGCGCTCGAGCTCGGGCACGGCGCCATACTGCAATTCGCCGGCGCGCTGATAGTCGCCGCGGCGGATGGCGTCGGCCAAATCGTTCTTCGCCTTGTCGAGCTGTTTCTGCAACTCGGCCGCCGAATTGAGCTTGTCCTTCTCGGATTTCCACTTCGCTGTGAGCGCGTCGGCCTTCTCCTCGAGCTGCGCCAGATCCTTCTCCAACCGCTTGAGCCGATCCTTGGACGCGGCGTCGCGCTCTTTCTTCAGCGCCTCCTGCTCGATCTTCAGCCGCACGATCTCGCGGTCGAGATTGTCGAGCTCTTCGGGTTTTGAATCGATCTGCATGCGCAGCCGCGCCGCCGCCTCGTCGATCAGGTCGATGGCCTTGTCGGGCAGGAAGCGGTCGGCGATGTAGCGGTGCGACAAGGTCGCCGCCGCCACCAGCGCGCCGTCGGTGATCCTCACCTTGTGATGCGCCTCGTATTTTTCCTTCAGGCCGCGCAGGATCGAGATCGTATCCTCGACGCTCGGCTCGTCGACATAGATCGGCTGGAAGCGCCGCGCGAGAGCCGCGTCCTTCTCGACGTGCTTGCGGTATTCGTCGAGCGTGGTGGCGCCGATGCAATGCAGGTCGCCGCGCGCCAGCGCCGGTTTGAGCAGGTTCGACGCATCCATGGCGCCGTCGGCCTTGCCGGCGCCGACGATGGTGTGCATCTCGTCGATGAAGAGAATGTAGAGACCAGCCGCGCCGGTGACTTCCTGCATCACCGCCTTGAGCCGCTCCTCGAACTCACCGCGATATTTTGCGCCGGCAATCAGCGCGCCGAGATCGAGCGCGAGCAGTTTTTTGTCCTGCAGGCTCTCCGGCACGTCGCCGTTGATAATGCGCAGCGCCAAGCCCTCGACGATCGCGGTCTTGCCGACGCCGGGCTCGCCGATCAGCACCGGGTTGTTCTTGGTCCGGCGCGATAGCACTTGAATCGTGCGGCGGATTTCCTCGTCGCGGCCGATGACAGGATCGAGCTTGCCGTCGCGCGCCGCCTGGGTGAGATCGCGCGCATATTTCTTCAGCGCGTCGTAAGCATTCTCCGCCGACGCGCTATCGGCCGTGCGGCCCTTGCGCAGCGCTTCGATGGCGGCGTTCAGCGTTTGCGGCGTGACGCCGGCATTGGCAAGAATCTTTCCCGCCTCGTTGCCCTTTTCCAGCGCGAGCGCGAGCAACAGCCGCTCGACGGTGACAAAGCTGTCGCCGGCCTTCTCGCCCGCCTTCTCGGCGGCATCGAACACGCGCCCGAGCGCCGGATCGAGATAAACTTGCCCGGCGCCGCCCCCCGAAATCTTGGGCCGCTTGGCGAGCGCCGCCTCGGTCGCGGCCAGCGCCGCGCGCGAATTGCCGCCAGCCCGGTCGATCAGGCCCGCGGCCAAGCCTTCCGGGTCGTCGAGCAAAACCTTGAGCAGATGCTCAGGCGCAAATTGCTGATGGCCCTCGCGCTGCGCGAGCGACTGGGCCGACTGCACGAAACCGCGGCTGCGGTCGGTATACTTTTCGAAATTCATGTCCGTTTTCCCTCGGCCTATCCCGGAAGCCCCGAAGGCACCGCCGGAACATCGTCACTGGGTGGGTTTTGGCGTCAGGATTTGGGCGAATGCCGGGGCCGAGAAACCGAACAGGAACCGACCCAAGCCTCAACCATCCCCTGACAATGACCTATATGGGGGCGGGTTCCGGGCGGGAAAAGGGCTGGGCCGCAGGGATTTTCACCTTCCCTGAAGGGGGAAGGTCGCGGCCATAGGCCGCCGGGGTGGGGTGGGAGACGAAACTTGTGCCCCGCATGTGGGTTAGGCCCCTTCTCAGGCGGCCACTTATGAAGCCGGGTTAATTTTCTTTAGGGATGCGGTCTGCGGATCATACTCAAACATCGTAATCGACTGATCTTTTATTCTTTCAACAACTTCATCAATGATCGAGATTGGTACTAAAAACCATTCCCTTGGATTTACGGGATTCCCGAAGCGATCCTTGATAGTCAAATTAAGCTGCGCCGCCGAAAATACGCGATGGAGAATGTTTTCCAATCGAGTTCGATTGATATTGAACAACTTGTACGTCGCGACAATCTCCACATCTGCCAGTAAGTAAGTGGCATCCAACGCTGCGTTTGCGATTCTTGTCTCGACTTTTCCGCCGGTTACTCCAATCTTATGAATGAGGTCGCGGTGCGCAGAGATCTCGGGATGGTCAGATTTGCTACGCAGAACATAGATTGTTCCGCTTTCAAGGTCTTCGTCATCGGCGCTGCCGCCGAACAGAGGCCCTGCCAAAGGATCTGTGATTCGACGGCCCGCGTCGTCACGATGAAGGGCGCGCTGGAGTGAGCGCAGTAGGACATCGCTTTCCGTGCCATTGTCAAAAATGACCCGAAGGCGGCTATCGCGACGATCGTAGTCAGTGACGAATTCCTCCCCGACCTCGGCGACGTAGGCTATCTGGCCACCGACAATAAAAAACTCGCCTTTCTTAATCTCCGCCATAGTCTGGAAACGCCGGGTTTGCCGCATGCCGGCATCGAGTTCTTTCTTAACCTGTTCTAGGATCGGTTTGAAATTCTCGAAATCTTGGCACACTTTGCGGTTTGCAATCTCTTCGGCCGCACGCACTTCCTCACGCGGCTTCACGTGCGTCAGTTTGGTTATGCCGGCCTCGTTCGTCTTCTCGACGCCAAGCTCCGCCAGCAGCGTATCGTCGTCGGCTTCCTCGGCAAAGCCCCCGTAAGTAGCGCCAACGGACTCCAACAGGTTATGCCGGTCAAACTCGGCGAGCAGCTCGCGGCAATCCGATTGCTCACGAAGCCGGTCCAAGCGAACGGCATATAACCGCTCAAAGATTTCTCGTTCTTCGCCATGCTGCGGTGGCCGCCCGTGCTCGTCCACGAACTTCAGGATATCTTCGAAGCCAGCGATCACGCGCTCTTCCCTCAGCGTACGCGCAGCTACCTTTTTGGTCTCGACTGAGACGCCAAGCGCTTCCAGCAGTTCTTTATCGTCCAGTTCATCCATTGCCTGATCCAGTGGCATGTCTTTGCAGGAATGCCACTCCCTCCGCCATCCGCTTTTCCCATGCGTCAGCAGAGGTGATTTCTGGCAGACGGCCGCGCTCGGTCTTGAATTTCAGCGCGCGCCGGGCCAAGTCGCGAGCCTCTTCCAATGTTAGATTGATACGCTTACCGGCTATCACCGCCGCAACCTGCTTGAGCATCCGCTCGCTCATCGATTTAGCAAGGATAGCGTAGGCAGCCTCGAACGGGTTAATGCGGTCGATCATATCGATGTCCAAATTGCGCACGTCCATAGCGAACTTGCGCACGCCGTCAATCAGAGCCGACCCGCCTTTTGTTTCACCATTGTCGTTCATTTGTGCGGCAATGGCTTTGGCCTTTTGTGTCAGGTTCAATGCGGCAATTGCATGTTGACGAATGGCTTCCTGATCCATCTCGCTGAGTTCGGGATAGCGTTCCTTGACGATCTTGCCCATGCGAACCTGGGTTAGCTCCTCCGGCACTGTCTCCTCGTCGAACAGTCCGCGCTCTAGGGCTGATTTGTCCTGTACGAAGGCGGTAATCACTTCGTTGAGGTCTTCCTGGCAGATGCGCTTCGCCTCATTACTTTGTGGCGTGACGAGGCCGTTGATTTCCAGATGAAATTGACCTGTCGACTCGTTAAATCCTACGTTGGTACTATTCGGATCGTATCCGCCCTCACCATAGTCGAAACCTTCGACCGGTCCGCCATTTTTCGGCGAGAAATTGAAGCGCGGGGCGAGCACCTGTTCCATCAGGAGGCTGGCCGCGATGGCTTTCAGCGTATCGTTGACCGCCTCGGTGACGATCTCTTGGCTCGCATCGGGCTCGGCGATCAGATTGGTGAAGCTGGCGCTCGTCTTGCCCGGCGCGTCCCGCGTGGCGCGGCCGATGATCTGAATAATTTCGGTGAGGCTACTGCGATAGCCCACCGTTAGCGCGTGCTCGCACCAGATCCAGTCAAAGCCCTCCTTAGCCATGCCAAGCGCGATGATGATATCGACATGATCGCGGTCATTGCGGTGCGCGGGGTCCTTGAGTGCACTGATAACCCTGTCGCGTTTGACGGGATCATCGTCCACAAGATCGGCAATCTTCAGAGTTTGACCATTGCTCTGTTCGATAAGTTGAAAGCCGGTTACGGGATCAGTCCCTTTCCATTCCCCAAGTGCATCCATAATCTCCTCTGCTTCTCGCACTTTTCCTATCTTGGTGCTTTCGCGGGAGTTGACGTTCGGGATGTGGACAATGGTCTTCTTCGAAGGGTCGAGTACCTTTATGATCGCGTCGAGATAGGGACCGGAATAAAAAAAATAGCCGATGTCGAGCGACTTCAGATGTTCATAGCCATTGAGTTGCTCATAATAGGTATAGGTGACGCTGACAAATCTTGCTTCATCTGTCGGCGCAAGAACTGCTTCCGCATCTCCACGAAAATATGAGCCGGTCATCGCGACCAAATGAACCTTATCCCGCGCGATAAACTGGCTGAGCTGAGCGCCGAGCCGGTTGTCAGGGTTGGCGCTGACGTGGTGGAACTCGTCGACCGCGATTAGGCAATCGTCGAACGCTTCGACGCCCAACTCATCAACCGCAAAGCGGAAGGTGGCGTGCGTGCAGACAAGTATGCGATCTTCGCTCGCAAGGAACTGACCGACGGCCTTTACCTTGGATTTCGCGACGCTTGGCGTGTCGATACCGGGGGCATTGCAGAGGTTCCATTGCGGCTTGACCGTCCAGTCCCAATAGAATCCACTTTGTGATAGTGGCTCGTCTGCGAAGCTCCCGCCGATCGAGCGTTCTGGCACCACGATAATGGCTTTCTTGATATCCTGGTTGTGTAGCTTGTCGAGCGCGATGAACATCAACGCGCGTGACTTGCCCGAGGCTGGAGGCGACTTTATCAATAGATATTGTTCACCACGGCGCTCGTAGGCGCGCTCTTGCATGGTACGCATTCCAAGTTCGTTGGCCTTGGTCGACGCGCCGGTTTGGGCAGTGCGAAGCGAAACGGAAGGTATCGTTCTGGTCGTGGTCATTCGTTAGGCCGCGCCCTTTCTTAACGATTTCTTCGGAGTCCCGTCGGCCGTCATCTTGGTGTAGAGATCGAACAGTTTTTCTAGCCGTTCGGTGTCGTTTCTGAACCGCCTCCCGATATAGATGCGCTCCAACGTTTCGTCGTTACGCTCATGCGCGGCGCGCAAATCGCCCGGCATTTTCCTAGAATCATAGAGGTCGGCGATCGTTGCGGGAAAATGAGTCTCGCGGACAAGCAGAATGTCCTCGGCACAACGGGTCAGGTCTGCCTTGTTCTTTTCGGTCAGCGGCGGGATCGGGAAGACATTCCAGCCAAGAGTATTTGAATATCGATAGCGAGTTTCAAGTTTACCGCAAACGGTTGCGATCCAGACGAGGTGAATGCGTGAAGCGATGAGTGCCATGTTCCATAGTGGCGCGTCGTACAGGGCGAAGGCTGCGTTAGAGACAATTGCCCCCGGCCGTAGCAAGCCAATCGGCAGATACTGCCTATTTTCGCTAGAATGTATCGGAACGATCAAAGCTGACTCGCCGGGGGAGCCTTGGATTTGTCTAAACCGATGAGGAAAGTCGGCGGCAGGGCGTGTCTCTAATGCCTTGCTGCTGCTCCTGAATTGGCGAATTCGATCAAAGCGCTCTCTGAGCTCCGCAATACCCTCGGCTTCAGTTCGTTCGGTTTCTTCGACCCAAATACAATACCTAGCTTTGCCATCGATAAACTCTGAAGAACCGAAATAAGGTCGCACGAATTGTCGAGTGCGATCATCGCGCATTAGATTATCTGCGTCGGTCTTAGTGAGCACCAAGTTGCCGTCATCGGTGGGCTTGTTGCCCCATATCATCGCCGCACGGCCGTCCGGCGCTTTAGTTCTGGCCTCAATCCAGATATCCGGTCCTGGAGCAAGGTACGCGTTAATGTGATCAACGGCCTGAATGTTTAGCGCTCCGTCGTCCAAAGTCGAGATCAGATGCCGCTTTACAGATGCGCTCCGCCCGAGGCCAACAACAACGACGGTGACTCCGGCATTATAGCTCGCCAGATTGGACCATTTGAATGACGTGTGGGCGAAAAATAAGTCGGCTCCATTTCGTAACAGGATAGGCCATAGCATCGGGACTTGCTGTCCCTGACATAGAGAGTTGGTAGCAACGAAAGCGCAGGCAGACCTGCCTTTGGCAATGTATTCAGTCGCTTTAAAAAGCCAGCCCGACACATAATCAAATGACTTCCAATAATCGCTGACTTCATTGAAGAGACGCTGTAGATCGGCCTTTTGTGCGGTACTTTGAGAGCTCAGGCCTGCATATGGCGGATTGCCACAAACATAAGTCTCGACATCACCCGCCTCGAAGTCGATCTCGTTCTGCGGGGGCTCTAATCCGAACAGATCGGTAGCCTTCTGCTCCATCTTGGTCGCCGGCGGGCAAACCTCCAGCCAATTCAGTCGCAGGGCATTGTCAGAGTGGATTTGCCCAGTTTTGTGCAAGGGCAACACGTTGAGTTGCGCCTCCTGCTGGTTGATCATGCGGACGTCGCATTGGAACTCCGCGATAAGCAGGGATAGCCGCGCGATCTCGGCGGCAAAACCCTTGATCTCGATGCCGTAGAAATTGCTGAGCGGAATCCAGGATTTCGGCTTGTCACCGGTACGTTGAAAGATTTCGTGCTCGATCTCGCGCATTTTAATGTAAGCGATGACAAGGAAATTGCCCGAGCCGCAAGCCGGATCGAAGACTCGGATCGTCGACAATCGCTTGCGCAGATTTCGTAGCTTGCGGACATTGTCGCTGGCCGCTTCTAATTGCTCGCGCAGATCGTCGAGGAACAATGGGTTCAGAACCTTCAGGATGTTCGGCACGCTGGTATAGTGCATTCCAAGATCGCCGCGCTCCTCGTCGTCGGCGACGGCTTGAATCATCGAGCCGAAAATGTCCGGGTTGATCTCCTGCCAGTTTAGCTCCCCCGTCCTCAGCAGATAGGACCGCGCAATCCGACTAAAGCGCGGGCAGCCCGAACTGCTCGTAAACAGTCCGCCATTCACATAGGGAAATGCCTCGGCCCACCGCAGCAGGTTCGCGCCTTTGCGATGCTCGATCTTGGTGTCCATCGCGCGAAACAGCTCGGCTATCACCTCATGTGTGTTGCCGGCATGGCTGTCACTCATCTGCTCGATAGTCTTTGTGAAGAGGTGATTCAGGAAGATGCCCGTACCTTCCGCGAAGAAGCAGAAGATCAACCTCGCCATGAACTGGTTCATCTCTTGTCGGCGGGCATCCGTTGCCCAATCCGGATTATCTTTCAGCAGTTCAACATAAAGCTTGTTGAGTCGCCCGGTGGCCTTAATGTCGATCGGATTGTTCTTGATCGCCCGAACTGTGGAGATGCCGGCAAGCGGAAGAAAAAATCCGAAGTGATTGGCGAAGTCGACGTAAGAGCAAGCGACCGTTTCCCCCGAGTTCAGGTCCTCCGCTTCCAGCATCAAACCGTCAGTGGCCAGGATAAACTTAGCCTTGCTCGCGGCAGTCCTCGCGCTGGCGCGCAATGCCGCCAGCGTCTGGCCCACGAGGCCTTCCCGACATGTGGCGATATGGATGTGGTTTCGCTGGAGCACCCCGCCTTGGACATCCGAAGAGTTGGAAGATCCACTACGTAGTCGCTTGACGGTCGTTTCCTTATTGCCAAACGCTGCCAGGAACGCAAACGGGAACTCGCTAGCGTCAAACGGCGCGGTCGCTAACTCCGATGCCGCTTCCTCAATTTCGACAGCATTCATGCAATACTTCCTAGCATTTACACCGCCCGGAGGGGTTGTGTTTTTCTACCCTTTTCACAGCCGAGTTTGCCGCAACGTCGTAGGCTCGGGGGCAGTCCTGACAAACATCCCATTTAAGTTACATTTTTGACCGTCACACCCATCGCGGGGGTCACTGGTGACAGCCGACTGATGGGGCAAGTGCGGTTTTGTCCAGCTCCGGGCTGCCCAAGCTTTGTTGCGGCCGTTTCCGGCCGCACTCATACAAAAGATTCGTTCGCGGCGCAGAAGACACTGCCATTCAACGACTTTTTGCATTTCGCCCAATGCGCGCAACTGCGCGATTTGACCGCCGGTCCACGCTGAAGTTCAACGCCATTGCGCCGGCCGCGTCTTCGCGCCCCTCGAAAACCCGCATGAATACGCGATTTTCGCCCACCCATAACGGCCCAAAACGCACCGTCACGTTTATATTGACACGCGTCCCGCTTTATGGGACCTCGCGACATCTCGCTCAGTAAAGGGACGTCACCGGTGACGGCCGAATGACGGAGCGAGAGCGGTGCCCGCGGGCGGGGCTCGTAACCTCGCTCCCGGGCGGCCCTGGGAAGACGCCCGGCCGGCACTATGACCGGTCTACGGGAAGCCCGTTGGACTGAGACAGGCGGAGACGGATAACGCCCGTCTTTTAGCCGGGTCCCAGGAAGCGCGGCCTGGGGCTGAGCGGTGGCGTTCGTTCGCCTAAGCGAGAGCCGCGGTGGAACGCCGACAGGCGAGCGCGTCCCGCTGGACGCGAGCCGCATCCGATGATGCGGCGGTTGGTCTGCGTCTGTCGGCGTTCTGCCTCCCCTTACTGGACGAAAGAAGAAGAGGTCTTCTGTCCGTTTGGTGAGGGATGTTTGGTGCGAGGACGTTCTTTTTTGAAATGGCTTGGCAAAACTCGGACGCGGAGTGCGTCGCGAGAACGAGGTCGCTCGCACCTTCCGCCCCCGCGATAGCGGGGGAGGGGGACCACTGGAGCTCGCGTAGCGAGCGAACCGTGGTGGAGGGGGCGCATGACTCGGGCTTCGTTGTCGTTGCAGATAGTCTTCTTCGCAGAAAAAGCGAGCAAAAATGTTTGGACATCACGAAAACTCTCGCGGCACGTTGTGTCCTGCGCCCCCTCCACCACCCTACTTCGCAGGGTGGTCCCCCTCCCCCGCTATCGCGGTGGCGGATGAAGATGGAGAACGACATGCCGAACCCGCGTAACAGCAAGCCGCCGAAGCAGCCGAATTTTCTCAAGCGACGCACGTTCGCGGAGGGCAAGGCGCAGGTCGATGCCGCGCATGTCGCGACGTGGCGGCTTTATTGCGAGGCGCTGGCGTTCTGGCGCCGCTGTTCGAGCGCGGTTTGCGGGCGGCATCGGCGCTGCATGGGCGAGCCGGCCGGCTGTCTCATTCGCGGCCTGTCGCGCGTTCCGCTCGCGGCGCGGCTCAAGGCGGAGCAGGAGGTGATTGCCGGCGGACCTCGGCGTATTGCGCCGGCGAGCCATATCGAATGGACCGTGCGCCGTAGCGCGCTGGCGACGTTGACGTCGTGGAAGCTCGGCTAGCGCGCGGGCCGATGGCAGCGTTGCCGCCCTCGCCGCGGTCAAACGAGCGTCAGCTGTTTCTTGATCTCTACTTTTCGCCCATAGCTTTTTCGCTTGTGCTTCTTCACACCCGCGTCCTTGCCGTTGCTGCCGGCCATATCGGCGGCGGCCAGTTCCACGAGCTCGTCCTTGCCGGGATACTTGGCGCGGCCGACCAACAAAAGCGGCTCATGATGTGGCGCGCCGCGGACGCGTTCTTCCGCTATTTTGATGTAGGCCGGGTTGACGTCGATGCCGACATAGCGCCGGCCCATGGTCTTGGCCACCGCACAGGTCGTTCCGGTGCCGACGAACGGGTCGAGCACGATTTCGCCGGGGAAATTTCCCACCGCCTGGTAGGTATACAGCCGCATCAGGCGGGCCGGCAGCTTCTCCGGAAACGGCGCGGGATGGTCGCCTTCCCGCTTCACGTCCTCGGGGTACATGAACCAAACCTGCTGCGACAGATCCAACCATTCGGTTCGCGTCAGCGCATTGGCCGCCTTCACGTCGGCGTCGAATTTGGGCGGCTTGCCCGGCTTCACATAGACGTTGATGAATTCGATCGTGTTGTTTTCAATGATATTGCCCGGATACGGATAGCTGCCGAACATCATTTTCGACGTCTGCTTCTGCCAGATAAAGAGGCTGTAGCGCTCAAGGTCCGTCGCATCGAGAATCTTGCGCTCCATGTCGAATGCGATGTTCTTCAAATGCCGGGTATGCTGCGCGATCACCGCTTTCGGTATCGGCATGATCGGCGCGTTGATGCACAGCTTGCCGTTGGGTCGAAGCACGCGGCTGCACTGCGCCCACACCGACTGCATGTCGTCGAGATAAGCCGCATAGGACGGCCACGGATTTTTCCCGTGATCGTATTCCACCGCCGTCCAATAGGGCGGCGAGGTCACGATGAGGTCGATGGAATTTTCAGGGAAATGCTCCATCACTGCCGCCGCGTGGCCGGTGAAAAGGCGGTCCACGATAGTGGCGTCATGCTCAGCTCGTTCCGCGCGCGCGTTTTGCGCAAATTTGGTCATGGGGGCCATCCGCTTTTGCCCATGAGCCTAGCCGACTCGCGCGGTGTGGACCAAATCGCGGGGCTGACTGAACCACAGAATACATTCATCCACCCGAGGCTGCCTCGCCGGCAAGGTGCGCGCGGGCGCCGCTCATCCGCCCCCGCGACAGCGGGGGAGGGGGACCACTGGAGCTCGCGAAGCGAGCGAACCGTGGTGGAGGGGGCGCCGGACTTTGAGCTTCGTTATCGTGGCAGGAAATTCTCTTCGCAGAAGAAGCGAGCGAACATGTTTGTACGTCACGAAGACTCTTGCGGCGCGTTGAGGCCTGCGCCCCCTCCACCGCCCTTCGGGCGGTCCCCCTCCCCCGCTTCGCGGGGGCGGAAAGGAGATCACATCTTCAACAGCCGCTTGGCGTTGCCGCTCAGGATCTTGGCTTTGTCTTCGTCGGAGAGCGGCACGGTTTGCATCCAGTCGAGCGCCGGCGGGTTCATGACGAACGGCCAATCCACGGCGAACAGAATATGATCGACGCCCATCTCCATCACGCAGCACAACAGCGCCGGATTGGAGAAATTGCCGCTGGTGGTGATGTAATAGTTGCCGCAGAAGATGTCGCGAAAACTCAGCGATTTCTGGCCCGGCCGCTTGAGCGCCTGGTCGATGCGCCAGACCAGAAACGGCAGCGTCTCGCCGAGATGGCCGAGGATGATTTTCAGCTTCGGATGCCGCTCGAACACGCCGGAGAGCACGAGCCGGATGGCGGTGGTCGCGGTCTCCACCGTGTAGCCCCAGGCCGGCCGCGCCACGGTCGGGAAATCCTTGACGTAGTCGTCGTAGTAGACGCGCGACACGTCGGCCTGCGGCAGCGCCGGATGCAGATAGATCGGCACGTCGAGCTTTTCCGCGCGCGCGTAGATCGGCCAGAATTTCTTGTCGTCGAGGAAAGTGCCGTTGGCGAGCCCGTGCATCATGGCGCCCTTGAAGCCGAGTTGTTGCACGCACCGCTCGAGCTCGTCGGCGGCGGCGTCGGGCACCGCGGTCGGCAGGCCTGCGAAGGCGGCAAAGCGCTGCGGATTCTCGGCGACCTGGGCGTGCAGGCGATCGTTGACCCTGCGGGTGAGCGCGGCAGCGGTTTCGGCCGGCAGCTTTTGCGTCGACGGCGCGCCGAGCGAGATCACCTGAATGTCGATGCCGACGTCGTCCATCTCCTTGATGCGCAACGGGCCGAAATCGTAGAGGCGTTTTTGCTGCTCGCCCGGCCGGCCGGCTTCGCCGCCGACGTAAGTTTTGGCCAGCTCCTCGTCCCAGTAGTGCTCTTCGATGGCGATGACCGGGCAATGCGGTTTACTGAACATTTATGTTCCCCTTTTGCGGTGACGGAAATGAGTTCCAGCGGCTGCGGCGTGTTAGACGGAACTCCGTTCCATGACAAGGAACCTTCCGCCGGACGCGGGATTAAGACGGTGGTGAGTGGCCCCAAGGAGATAACCAATGCGTGCGATCGCTCTAGCAACTGTTTTGGCGGCCGGACTCGCGGGCGGCAGTGCATTAGCGCAAACGCCGGCCGGACATGTCCATCACAATTTCTGCCTGAAGACCGGATCGGGGCAGGAATGCGCCTACGATACGATGGCGCAATGCGAAGCCGCCAAGCGCGGCGGCGCGGATTCTTGCATGCCGAACAGCCCGACGCAGAATCATTGACCGGACGACGCGGCGGCGTCGCGCTGCCGCGCTATTTAGATAAATGTCTTCCTGGTCCGCGCGCTTTAAGCGCGGACCGGGTTTTTGTAATAGGCGGCGTCTTCCGCGCTTTGCGTCCAGCCGGGGTGGCCGCGCCATGTGACGTGGCGCGAAACCATGTCAGCGCCGTAGCGCACGCGGAACAGCAGCGTGCGCTGCGGGCCGTTTTCGTATTCGTGCACTTCGCCGGGCGGATGCACCACGAAGGCGCCCGGGACCACGGCGATGGTTTGCCCCGGCGTACGCATGATGCCGCCGCCTTCGAAGCAGAAATAGATCTCGGTGGCGTGCGGGTGGCAGTGATTGGGGCTGATCTGGCCCGGTTCCCAGCAGGCCACCGTGACGTCGCCGTCCTCGATGGTGCCGAGGATTTTTTCGACGTGCTTTTTCGGATTGAACTCGGCCTCGCCGGTAACGCTGAAAACATGCATGGACGCTCTCCTCGGTAACCCGCCGTTTGTTGTTTAGAACCGCGCTTTTAGCAAAAACCGGTTGCGCTTGCGACGGATTGTTTATGCCGCGTTTATAGGCACAGCCACGCGGCTCTTGCAAAGCTGCCTTGTCGCAAGGCACGATGTAAAAGCTTTGAGTCGGTCGTTTAATGAGACGGAGGGAGTGGGGCGACAAGCGGGGGCAATCCAATTGATTGCTCAGGATGGCTACGATGGCCCACCTCGTCGATAAAATCCATTTCGTCGACAAGCACACGCTGGCCCGCGTGAACACGGTTCTCATGCTCGGACTGATCGGAACCGGCTTGGCGGCCTGCGTGTTCGGCGCCGTCATCTATGACGTCGGCCACCTGTTTTCCGCCTGGTAGCGGGGCTGCCGTTTTCTCCATTCCTGTAGCGTCCGAAGCTATTGCGCGTCGGTTTCCCGCATCAGTTCGCAGTCTGCTGCGACAAATCACATTCTTAATGGGGTGTTAACTCCGGCCGCCGTAATCTTGTCATGACTTTTGCTTGGTTTTTTGGGGGCGGACGATGGGCGAGCGGCGCCAGGCCGGACGGCGGAAAAGTTTCCTGCGCGGCTTGGTCTATTTCGACAACAAGCATGGCGCGCTGAGCTGCCTGGTGCGCGATTTATCGGACGAAGGCGCGCGCATCATCTTCTCCGAAAACGTCACGGTGCCTGAGACGTTCGATCTGCATATTTTGCAAAAAAACCAGACGCTGCGCGCCAGGGTGACGTGGCGCCGCGGCGACGAGATCGGTCTCGGCTTTCCCGCCGCCGACGCTGCCACCGAGGCCCAATGGGACGCGGCCGCGCTGGTCAAGCGCGTCGCGGAGCTCGAAAGCGAAATCGCAAGCTTGCGCAAGATGCTCAAGCGCATGAAGGGCGACCAGCAGCCCCTCGACGACGAAGCGGCGGCGTAACTTTCGCCCGCGTCGGCAAAGACCTAGCCCTATTCCCAACCGCATTGCGCCGAAATGCCCGGTGTGCCAACTAAAGGCACGAGCGGGCTTGCAAGAGCGCGCATTGCGACGAAGAAAAGCAGGGAGACGACGATGGCGAAAGCTTATTGGGTATCGACGTATTTTTCCGTGTCCAATCCGGAGGCGATGGCGGAATATGCCAAGCTCGCCGGCCCGGCGCTGGCGGCCGCAGGCGCCAAATTCCTCGCCCGCGGCACGGCGGTGAAAGCCTACGAGAAAGGTTTGACCGAGCGCTGCGTCATCATCGAATTCGACAGCGTCGCGCAGGCGGTCGCCGCCCATGATGGGCCCGGCTACCAGGCCGCGCTGAAAGCGCTCGGCAACGGCGCGCAGCGCGACATCCGCATCGTCGAAGGCCTCTAGCGCTCCTCGAAAATCCGGTCGCCCTGCAGGTCGGCGATCTGCCGCGCCTTGCTCAACGTGAAGTTCACCGCGTCGTCGTAGGACGCGTAGGCGTCGGCGCGGATGAAGCGGTGCTCCTTGCGCACGCCGCCGATCTCGCGCGCGATGCTGCCGGCAGTCTGGTATTGCCCGTTGTTCTTGTACGGCGCGGCGCGGATGACGTAGCCTTTGTACTCGACCGGATCGGAGACTTTTTCGGCCGAGGCGGCACCGCGGCCGCCGAACAACGCGCTCCAGAACGACATCGCGGGCCTCCCCTTTTTCGCCGCTCAATGTTACTCCTTGTCCATGATCCCGAAAAGTGGATGCCGGTTTTCGGATAAGATCATGCTCCTCTAATATCGTCACGATGCGCATCCGCATGGAGTTTGACAATGCCGAAAGGCTATTGGGTCACCGTCTATCGCTCGATTTCCGATCCGCAAAAGCTCGCCGCCTATGCGCAATTGGCGCCGCCGGCGGTGGCGCCGTTCGGCGGCCGCTATCTGGCACGCGGCACGGCGGCGGCGGCCTTTGAGGCCGGCCAGAAGGAACGCATCGTGATGTCGGAATTCCCGAGCGTCGAAAAAGCCATCGCCGCCTACCAGAGCCCGGCCTACCAGAACGCGCTCAAAGCGCTCGGCGACGGCGCGGTGCGCGACATCCGCATCGTCGAAGGGCTCGATTAACGCATAAGGAAAGCCCCGCAACGGCGGCAACCAGGGCGATTGCAAAACGCCCGAACCGTGGCTATATACGCGCCATTCGTGATTTAGCCTGACTTGCCGTCTCGCCTGCATAGGCCTTGCCCAAGACAACGCAAAATCCGGATTTGGACCGCGTGAATGGTTCACGCAGCCACAAAAACGCATTCTGCGTTTTCCAGAGGAGGGCCATCATGGCTCAAGGTACCGTCAAGTTCTTCAACGCCCAAAAAGGCTACGGCTTCATCGTGCAGGATGCGGGCGGCCCCGACATCTTCGTGCACATCTCCGCGGTCGAGCGCGCCGGCATGCGCTCGCTGGTCGAGGGCCAGAAGCTGTCGTTCGACATCGAGGCCGACCGCCGCAGCGGCAAGTCCGCCGCGACCAATCTGCAGGCGTCCTGAACTACGGCATAAATGCAGCGCCGGCGTCATAAAGACGCCGGCGTTTTGTTTTCTGTCATGTTTGTAGAACAAGAATCTGCCCATAGAATAAGAATCAACGAACAAGAATAAGGAGAACAATCATGCCAAGAAAACCGGGACTGAATTCCGAGTTCGTCATGTTCGACGTGGTCTATGAGGACGGCACGCAGCGCTCCAACCGCAAGGTGCCGCGCGCGCTCCTTGGCGGCATCGACGGCGACAAGCCGGCGCACGGTTTCCTGATCGAGCAGGACCGCGAGATCGCCGAAAAATCCGGCAGGCCGTTGGCGGCGATCCAAAGCATCTCGCGCTCGGGCGAGAAGAAGAAAGTGAAGGACTACGCCTAGAGCACCAACAATGTTGGCACTCTAGGATTTTAGTGGAGCACGATCTTTTCGGAAAACCGGTTTCCACTTTTCCGGATCATGCTCTGGCGCGCTGACCGGGCTCAATATCCGGTGCGCGCGAAATGCGCGCGCAACAGCGCGACATTGCGGCGATTGGCGCGGAAGAAGATGTCGAAGGCATCGCCGGCAAACGGCACCACGCCGACCGCGCCTTCCAGCACCACATTGGCCGCCATGCGCGCCAACAGAAGCCGCGGCACGCCGAGCCGCGACGCTTCGTGCAATAAGTAAAAAGACAGCAACGACGCCATCACGTCGCCGATGCCGGGAATGAGGCGCAACAGCGATTCCACGCCGAATCGCACGTTCGTTCCAGGCACGATGAAGGCCGTGTCGAAGGCGGTCGCCAGCATATCGAGGCGGTCGAGCGCCGCGCGCCGCGACACCGCGTCGTAGGGGTCGGCGCCATACTGAAACCCGGCAAATCCCGTCCGCGAGAAGGCCATCGTCTTGTCCACCGTTGAGCTCCCGCCACAGATGGTGTGACGCGCGCCGCGTGCAAGTCCCGCGTCGGATTGCCGCTTTCGTGGGAATGACAGTGAGGCTACCGTCGTACGTCTTTTCACATAGCCGCGGAGCCAAGCCATGATGTCCGACATCAAGATCCTCAACCCGGAAACCCTCGGCAAGCCGCTGGGGCAATATTCGCAGCTCACGCGCGTAAAACCGTGGGAGCTGTTGTTCATCGCCGGCCAAGTCGGCGCCGACAAGGACGGCAAGGCGCCGGCCGACTTCGACGCCCAATGCGCGCTGGCGTTCGCCAATATCGGCGCCGCGCTTTCCTCGCAGGGCGCGGGCTTCGCAAATCTTGTGGAGTTCACCACCTATCTGGTGCACTCGCAGGATATCCCGGCATTCATGGCCTACCGCACCCGCGAATTTCCAAAACTGTTCGCCGGCGGCGCCTATCCGCCCAACACGCTCTTGATCGTCGACCGCCTGGTGCAGGAGCAGTTTCTGATCGAGGTGAGCGCGGTCGCGGCGTTGTAAACGTTGTAGGGTGGGCAAAATCGTCCGTCGAAGCAGAGCCGCGTGGGCACCGCGCTTGAACGATTTTGCCCACGCGGCTTGGCCTTCGCATCGCGGTGCCCACCCTACGTTGGCTACACCGGGCGATGCCGATAATGCCGCGCGCGATAAACCGGCGCGTTGCTGCCGAATGTCTCGTCGGTCTGGAACGCAACCGGCCGATTGGCCGCAAAGCCTGACGACGCCTCGGCCGCATACGGCGAAAAACCCCACGCCTTGGCCTGGTAATAATAGCCGCTCGCATAAAGCGCGACGGCGCGGTTTTCGTTGCCGCCGGCGGCGCGATAGGCGCCGGCGAGATAGCGCACCGCGTAGGTCATGTTGACCTGCGCATCGAGCAGCCCCGCCGCCGAGCCGGAATAGCCCATGGCGCGCGCGGTGCCGAGGCGGATCTGCATCAAGCCGTAATTGCCGCGGCTGACCGCGCCCGGATTGCCGCCGCTCTCGCGCTTGATGACACGCTCGACCAGCGACACCGGCACGCCGTTCGCGCTCGCCTGCGCCGCCGCCATGCCGTCCAGCGGCGTGGATTGATTGAAGCTGTTTTGGCTCCAGTTGTTTTGGCTCCAATTGTTCTGGCCCCATTCGCTCTGGCGCCAATTGTTCTGCCGCAAAGTGTTCCGCCGCAAATTGGTTTCGCGCGTCGCGAACGCCGGCGCGTAGGCATCCGGCGCGTAGGCATAAAGGCCCGGTGCGAAATTTTCCGCCCGCACCGGCTCTACATGCTGCCGCGCGAAGCGATAGCGATAATGAGAAGAATGCTGCCGCGCCGAAGCCGGCCCGGACACCGCAGGCACCACCAACACGACAAGCAAGATCGCGAGAAGCGAACGACGCATTACATGACTCCATGAGAGCCCTCACCCGGTCCGTCTTGTCACGGCCAAATCCGACCATGCTTTGGTCATTTGGTGCTGCGCGGAAGGTCATGTCGTGACGCGGGAACGTGCGCGTCATTCGCTCAGTTGAAATAAAATTTGATCGAAGCGACGCGGAACATTTCGCAGCGGATAGTCGCGTCGTCATTTTCGTTTGGTCACCACCCGGTCAGGCAACCACGACGTCGCCGACACCATGCGCCCCGCGCGCTCCGGCCCGGTGAGATGCGCCGGGACTGCCGCCCTGACCTGCAACTCCGCCTGGCACAAAACATCGGGCGACAGGCTCCACCGGCCGCGTTGCAGACAGTGCGATGGGTCGCCGCGGCAGGCTTTTGCCCGGCGGCAGGGCTTATAGCGGCAGCCACGCCAGAACTTGAAGATGTCACAATACTGCCGCCGCGCCACCTCCGCCGCGGCGTTGCGCCGAGCCTGGTACTCCTCCCCCGTCAGTTTTTCCTCGGACATTTTCGCCACGGTTGATCCTTTCTTCATCCGCCCCCGCGACAGCGGGGGAGGGGGACCACCCTGCTGCGCAGGGTGGTGGAGGGGGCGCAGGCGGCAACGAAACTTGAATGAAGACGACCGGGCACTGAAACGAAGCTCGTCCGAAACTTTGTTCTTGAGCAAACAAAGAACAAAAAAACCTGACTGCCGTTACTCTCCTTCAACGACAACGAAGCGGCACCGCAAGCGCCCCCTCCACCACGGTTCGCTCGCTACGCGAGCTCCAGTGGTCCCCCTCCCCCGCTATCGCGGGGGCGGAAGGCGCGAGCGCCCTCGTTCTCGCGACGCGATCGCGCCGGAGCTTGCATGCGCAAAAAGCTCACGAATTTTTCGCCTCCAAAAAAATGAGGGGAGGCGGAGCGCCGACAGACGCAAGGGTAAGGTGTCCGCGCCACGCAAAACGGATGTTGCCACCCGCCTGCGCCACGGGCGCGGAAGCGCGCCACAGATAGTCCGCTTACGCAAAACCATCTGCTGCGGGCGCGCTCGCCTCTCGGCGCTCCGCCGCGGCTCTCGCCAGGTTTTATCCTAACGCGACTTCGGGCCAGGTTTCCTGGGACGCGGCCCGCGGCAGCGTTACCCGCTTTGCGCCTGTCCCAGTCCAGCGGAAGCACCCCGCGCACCGGCCGTAATACCGGCGGACATGATGCCCGAAGCCGCCCGGGCGCGGCTTGCGAGGCCGCACGCAGGCACCGCCCTCACCCCGCAATCAGGATCGCATCCGGAATGCGCCCCTCGTGGGTGAGGAATTATTTCCTGATAGCGGATTTGTGGGGGGTGTCAAGGGAAGGAGCAGAAACGGACGGCCGCGGATTCCGTTAAGCCTTTGAAATAAAATACCTTATGGCAATAAGCCATGACCGCGAGCCACGTTGCCGGGAGCAACAATTTTAGTTGCGGAGCGGTTTCACTGCGGAAAAGATTCGTTGGCGTGACTAGCTGACGGGACTTGCGAACGAGTAAATACTCTTTATACTACCCTTATAGATATATAAGGGTAGTATAAGATGCTAGATAGGGTAGAAAACGACGACCTATTATCGGCCGGACTAGCCCTTATGCGTCAGCAGGGGCGGCCCCTCACCCGCCAAGCGGCAAAGGGCCGTGCCATGGTGTATGCAACCCATCAGGGAGAAACCGTCCGGGTTCGCACGTGCAACGACCACGTTCTCGTCGTACTCGCGGAAAGCCCCGGCCCTGATGCGAAACTGAATGTTGAGGGGACAGATTTCGTCCTAATCGTAATGCCAAAAATACCACGCTCACCTGGGCCCGTTGTTGCTTATCTTGTCCCTTCGGCTGTTGTTGCTGAAGCCGCACGCAAAACTCACAAGGAGTGGCTTGCAAACAATCCAAATACGAAGGGCAATAACAGGACTTGGAATCTGTGGTTCGATGAATCTGGCCCGTCAAAGGCCAACGGTTTCTCTAAGACCTGGGAGCAATATCGCCTGCACGGGCACGCGGACACGGGGAAATCAGCGAGTGCGCCATCGAGCACGAATTCTCCGGAGACGCAAAAGCTCGGTCAAATAATTTCAATTGCACGTCGAGAAATTGCGGCAGCTGCCGGCGTCCCAGAGTCGGCGGTGAGAATCACGGTTGATCTTGCTTGAAGACCTTGCGGAATCAAACCGTGTGTAAACTTGGGTGAGAACAATGAAAACTACAACAGAGTTACTCGGGCGCCTGCTAGATGCCCAGGCGACATCGCAGGTGGAAGCCATCATGGCGGGCCTGCCAATCGTTCCCCCTGAGCAATATCAGTGGCTGTCAGCCGAGGAGAGATCCTCCGCGTGGCAGCCCGGAAAGTTACATTGGGTCCCCGTCGGTAAAGACCGCGGCAACGGCGGTCGTATCAAGCTCGCAGGAGAACCGATGAATCCGATCGCCGAGCGCGCGGTCAATGGCATGGAATCCCTAATCGAACATGCTCGCCTCCGAGAACTCCTCAAGAATACTACCGCACCAATGCCAACTAATCCTCGCGATGCAGTGTTGCATTACTTTGGGTTTCCTAAACTAGATTCGATAGAGCGGCTTGAGGACAAGGAGCGGAAGGAGATGCGCGCTTTGGTTGACGAGGTGCGCAAGAGAGTCTCGATCACTCTGAACTTTGAAAAAAGGTCGAGAGAATTCGCAGTAACCATCCGCGACCACGGCATGGGCCAGGTGCCGACAATGGTGCATAGAACGCTGCTTTCACTTGGTCGCACTGACAAGGCTGACAAGCCCTATCTCATAGGCGTTTTCGGGCAGGGCGGATCGTCTGCGTTCTCCATTTCAAAATATTCAATTGTTGTGGCGCGCCGCGCCGCCGACATCCGCGGCAAAGACGATGATGGTGCCGGTTGGTCTATTGTGCGCGAAATCCAGCCCAAGGGACGGCGCGATCCCTACTATGCGTATCTGGCTGTGACTGAAGACGGCGCAGTACCTCGGATCGACGCAGCGGAGGCCGAAAAATTTGGATTCTCCCACGGCGCATATTTCTGTCATATCGGCTATGACTTCGGTGCGTCGGATTCCGCAATCGCGCGGTCGATGTACCAGGCATTAAACCATGTGCTCTTTAACCCGGTCATGCCCTATGAACTCTTCGCTCTGAAGGACACTCCCGAGCCCATGCTTGGTACGGCACAAAGGCTCGCAAGGCGCGTGCGGCTATACGGGCGCGGCATCGCACTCGACAAGTCATTCGGCGCACAGCAGGTGGCATAGGGGATCGTCATGGCCGAAATGGCACTCCAGGCGGAGCCGCTTCTCTACGACGATGTGCCCGTTGCGGACCTAGGCACCATATCAATCCGCGTTTTTGTACTTCCTCCGAAACCGAAGAAAGGCAAGGAGAAGGAGATAGCACTCCCGCTCGATCTGCAGGAGGGTGAGGAGTTTCTACTCGACCAACAAGGCGCGACGCCAGTTAGCAGCTATCTAGAAGCAAGCCGCGGTAAGCGCTGCGTGGTGTACCTTGTGAATGGGCAGCGCCAGGAATTTGACGACAATGGTTTCATTGTGCAGGACCTTGGTTTTCGTTACTTGCGCGCAAGAATGATGATCATGGTCGATGTTGACGGCTTGGCGCCTGAGGCGATCGGCCGGCTTATGCAAGGGTCGCGGCAAGGCTTCTATCGTGGCGTCGTCCGGGAGGTGATTACCAAGCGCATCGTTGCCACTTTGAAGGATGATCCGGATTTGATCCGCCTCGAAGAGGAGGCCGAGGAGGCGGTGTCGGAGCTTTCGGCCGGCGACGAGAAAGTCAAACAGACGCTGGATCAACTGATCGACTCGCACCACGACAAGGGGCACGCCTTCGCTGAAGGCTCAGGCGCAAGCGCAGGCGATTCTAAGGATGGCGACGAACTCGGGTTTAAGACCATCAACAAGTCGGGTGTGGTTACACTGCTGCCACCGGAGACTGGTCAGGCCGCAGACTACCCCGTTCTGATGTCACAGCCAGCATCGTCGATTATTCGCCTTCGGCCGAACCAATCACGCGAAATCGGCATTAAGTCGATGCCGTCTGGACACTGGGCCGCAATTGCTCAGTTTAACGCGGAGAGCGACCCCAACGTGCTCGAACTCAACGTCAAGAAGGAAAGGCTCGACGACCACGGAAAGTTGACGTTGACCTTTACGGAGCCAGATGGGTTTGACGCCGACGAATATCCGGTGCGTGCGAAAGTAAAGGTAACGGCTCGGTTCAACGGTATCGGTGAGCCGCGCCAAATCGAACTCGCTGTCCTTATTAAGCCAGACATCTTCCGACCTGACCCGGTCCTGCTCAATGATCCAATCAAGCTCAAGGTTACCTCGCGCGAGCCGATCAAATTGCGCCGCGGTGAGACTGACACGCATGTGCGCATGCGGTGGGACGGAAAAGATAGTCTGCTCACCGCTGACGTTCCAAAGTGGAAGCTATCGGCGAGACTCGTTGGCGACGGTAAGACACAGCCGGAGATGAATTTCTCAGAGCCACTGGTCGGCCGGTTCAGTCTACTCATTTCACCGCTGCCAGAGTGGCAAGCGGGTGACCGCCTGAAGTTCGAGGTGACAGCCAGCGGCCCGGGCGGCCGCGAACTGTTCGCGGCTTTCGACGCGGATGTTGCCGATCCGCCGGTACAACCGGGAGAGAAACCGCAGGAGAAGGGTCCACGATTGGTCGACGGAGAATTTAAGACAGGCACGACCCGGCGCCCGCCCTACGAGTTAAAAATCATAAAGCGCGATGACTATGATCAGCCGTGTTGGAATCGTACGGAATGGACAGACGAAGATGCCGGCGCCTTCATCAAGCCGACCGATCGCGCCCCCCTCACCTTAATCATCAACGAAGACATGATCGCGCTTCGGGAATTCAAGCAGGCGCTAACAAAGCGGAATACGGAACAGGACGTGCAGCGTAAGGTGAACAAGTACACCTCCCACATCGCATTTCACCTTTACCAGATGTATCAGGCAACTGTGGGAAAAAAGGATTCCGACGTCGACGCGGCTGACGCCGCCCGGCGCGAAGAGGTCATTCGCGTTGCGATGACGATGATTAAGCTGATGGACGTAGCGGAGCGGTAACTGCTCTCGCCGTGCGCAGCGCTGATGCCGCGGATCTCTTGCGGTGAATAAACACTACCTCTTGCGATCCAGGGGTGTCGCCGCGCTGGTCGCTATACCATCTCCTTCCCGGAACGCTCCGCCACAGACGGCCGTCGCGCTCGCCTTTGAGCGCGGGCAGGAAAGCCTCAGTGAGTCCGACCTCTTCCATGGACTCGAGGTATCGTTCGAGTTGCCAGTTCGGCTCCGAGAAAGCAACCATCTGCACTATTACCGTGTTTTTGTCGGCAACGGTCGCCACCGACGACATCGTGGCTTTGATGTTCTCGAAATAAGTCCGCAGCCCAGGATATTTGCGGTCGCCCATCGTGTAATAGCTGCCGCCAGCGCCATCCAACTTATTCGCGATCATAAAGGGCAACGGCGCTTCCTTGCGGCCATCAACTTGCCAACGATGATAGAGGACATGCACCCCGGGATACGGCGGAGATGTCAGGACCAGTCGCGGCGCGCGCATGTCCTGCAGTCGCTTGTCGTGTTCAAGTCCGGCTGCGCTTCGATGTAGAACTTTGACAGGGTATCGCCCGTTCAGCTTGACGGCCGCGCGGAATTCGCGCGCGCCCCGAGCCATCTGTGACGCAATCTCTCGGAGGGAGGAACGGAATTCGTCAATCGATGGCAGCTTACTTCGGCCGTCGAGGGCCCATTGCGAAGTCCGCAGTACGGCGCAGCGTCCAAATGCCTCCAATCGAGGAGTGCCAAGCTCTGTCGCGCTTATAAGCGCCTGCTCAATTCCCTTTCGAAGCCGCCATCGGGAGGGATGACCGAGGTGCTTGTAGTACCCCAGCTCGGCATATTCGGTGAATTCGACAGATCGCCCGTGGATATCGACTACGCTCGGTAGACGCGCGGCCCACGCTTCAAGCGTCTTCAACTCGGCTTCCGAGAAGACGATGCACTTCACATTCGCCACGAACTCCGCGAGTTGACTGATATCCACGCCGATCGCCTCACGTCCAAGCGCGCGCGCCTCGACTAGGCTTGTCCCTCCGCCGACATGCGGGTCGAGGACGAGTTCTCCGCGTCGAGTGAACGTCTCAATGGCCGCCTTGGCGAACGTCGGCGAGAAACGCGCAGGATATTTATAAAACCCGTGCGTCAGGCCTCGCACTGGTTCAATATCACGAGCCGCGGCGATCAAACTGGCCTCGGCGTCAGACGCCAATTGTATTTCGAAGCGAGCCCGGTTGGTCATGGTTAATTCTCGCTTAGCATTGGTTAATGGACGGTTTCGTTATCGTCACTTCGTTTGGACCTTGCCCTTATTTCGTTTGGTGCGGCGGACCAGCCACCCAGAAACAGCTTCCTCTGCGAGTTCATAAGCAGTCCGATCCTCATCTAAGGCCGCCACCTTCAGTCGCTTAATCAAATCTGGCCGGAAGTAGACCAGCAATGCTCGGCGACCGTCCGCTCTGATTCGCTTAGGCGATTTCAAGCTCAGCTCCAAATAGCTAGCTTTCTGGATAGTCAGATATCTAGCATCTCTGTTGAATCTCAGCAATAAAAAACATAACAACAGGTTTGTTGAACGCGCCGGCTTGTTCCGGCCATCCACATCTATTGCAACTTGCCGAAACCCAAAGACGTGGATGCCCGGCACGAGGCCGGGCACATGACGCGGAAGATGGATGCCCGGGTCAAGCCCGGGCATGACGCTGAGAATATTCCATCATCCTGAGGTGCGAGCGTCAGCGAGCCTCGAAGGATGCGGCCGCGGCGCCCGGGCCGTCGCCCTTCGAGGCGCGCCTTCGGCGCGCACCTCAGGGTGACGGTGCTTGGACTGCTGCTTACTCCGCCGCCACACTCGACAGCGCGCCAGCATCACGCAATTGCATGTAAAGATTAATTGGGTCGAGATCGAAACCGTTCGGCCAGGTCGGCGCGCCCAATTCCACGAATACGCGGTCGAAGTATTCCTTCGACTTGAGCGGCTCGACCATCACGCCGTCTTTGGCGATGACGTCGGAAAGATCACGCACACCTTCGCTGCCGTCCGTGAAGCGCAGCCACAACCGATAGCCTTCGAGCGGGCGAAGGCGGAGTACATCGACCATCGGAAAATCATTCGTCGGCATCGGGACCGGCAACCTTTTCGAGGGCATTTCGGCTCGGCACACTACTCGTCATGGCCGGGCTTGTCCCGGCCATCCACGTCTTCCCTGAGTTGCCAATGCCCTAGAGACGTGGATGCCCGGCACGAGGCCGGGCATGACGCAAAAGATGGATGCCCGGGTCAAGCCCGGGCATGACGGTCTGGGCTAGTTGTCGAGGAACGACCGCAGCTTCCGGCTCCGCGACGGATGCTTCAGCTTCCTCAGCGCCTTCGCCTCAATCTGCCTGATCCGCTCCCGCGTCACCGAGAACTGCTGGCCGACCTCTTCCAGCGTGTGATCGGTATTCATCCCAATCCCAAACCGCATGCGCAGCACGCGCTCTTCGCGGGGCGTGAGCGAAGCCAGCACCCGCGTCGTGGTTTCGCGCAGGTTCGATTGGATGGCGGCGTCGATCGGCAGGATGGCGTTCTTGTCCTCGATGAAATCGCCGAGGTGGGAATCCTCCTCGTCGCCGATCGGAGTCTCCAGCGACAGCGGCTCCTTGGCGATTTTCAGAACCTTGCGCACCTTCTCCAGCGGCATGCCGAGCTTTTCGGCCAATTCCTCCGGCGTCGGCTCGCGGCCGATCTCGTTGAGCATCTGCCGCGAGGTGCGCACGATCTTGTTGATGGTCTCGATCATGTGCACCGGGATGCGGATGGTGCGCGCCTGGTCGGCGATGGACCGCGTGATCGCCTGGCGGATCCACCACGTCGCATAGGTCGAGAACTTGTAGCCGCGGCGATATTCGAACTTATCGACCGCCTTCATGAGCCCGATGTTGCCTTCCTGGATGAGATCGAGGAATTGCAGGCCGCGGTTGGTGTATTTCTTGGCGATCGAGATGACGAGGCGCAGGTTGGCTTCGACCATTTCCTTCTTGGCCTGGCGCGCCTCGCGCTCGCCCTTCTGCACCATGTGCACGAGCTTGCGGAACTCAGGGATCTCAAGACCGGTCTCGGACGCCAGCGTGTGGATGTTGGTGCGCAGCTCCTTGATGCGGTCCTTGTCGCGGGCGACGAAATTCTTCCAGCCCTTGGCCGAGAGTTTCGAGACGCGGTTGAGCCAGCGCGGGTCGAGCTCGGAGCCCTGGTAGTTGCGCAAGAAATCCTCGCGCACGACGCTGTGGCTTTCGGCAAGGCGCATCAGGCGGCCTTCATGACCGACCAGCCGCTTGTTGATGTCGTAGAGCTGCTCGACCAGCGTATCGATGCGCGCCTGATTGAGGCGCAGCGACTTGACCTCCTGGATGATCTCTTCCTTGAGCTTCTTCGACTTTCTCTCTTGGGCCGGCGACAGCGTCTCGTTGTGCAGCTTGCCCTGGATGTCGAGCTCTTGCAGGCGGCGCAGCCGCTTGAACGAGTCGGCGATGTTGTCGAAGGTCTCCAGCACTTTCGGTTTGAGCTCGGCCTCGATGGCGGCAAGCGACATCGAGTTCTCGAGATCGTCCTCGTCGAGATCGGCATCGGCCAGCGCGGCTTCCTCGCCGCTCGTCTCGCCGTCGGCCCCGGCTGCGCCATTGGCGCCGGCGGGCTTGAACGGGGTGGCGGCGGGCGGCGCCGACGGCGGCGCCACCGCTTGCGGCGGCTGCGGTACGAAACCGGGCGCGCCAGGGCCCGGCGCCACGCTACCCGCTATCGGCAGGCCATCGGGGCCGACGGCCGGCGCTACCTGCTTGGCGTCGGGGCCCGCATAGGTCGCTTCGAGATCGATGATGTCGCGCAGGAAGACTTTGCCTTCGTTCAACTCGTCGCGCCAGATGATGACGGCCTGGAAGGTCAGCGGGCTTTCGCACAGCCCTGCGATCATCGCCTCGCGACCGGCCTCGATGCGCTTGGCGATGGCGATTTCGCCCTCGCGGGAGAGCAGCTCCACCGAGCCCATTTCGCGCAGATACATGCGGACCGGATCGTCGGTGCGCTCGGTCGGCTCCTTGGTCTCGGATTTGGCCACCGGCTTCGGCGCGACTTCGACCAGCTCGCCGGACTCGCTCTCTTCCTCCTCCGGCTCGTCCTTCTCCTCTTCCTCGGCCTCGGCTTCCTCGGTCTCGACGACGTTGATGCCCATCTCGTTCATGATGGCGAGCACGTCCTCGATCTTCTCGGAGGTGACCTCCTCGGACGGCATCACGGCATTGAGCTGCTCATAGGTGACGTAGCCGCGCTTCTTGGCCTGCTTGATCATCTTCTTGACGGCGGCGTCGGAGAGGTCGAGCAGCGGCGGGGCGTCCTTCTCCGCGGTCTCGGCGCCGTCCTTGTCCGGGGTTTCGGCGTCTTTCGGCAGGGCCGCTTTGGCCTTGGTCGGGACGGTCTTGGTGGCCACGCTGCTCTTGCTTGCCATGCTCTGTCTCTCCACGGGACGTTTCGGGTCCCCCTACCCTATGGTGAAGGAATCACCTGGGGCGGCAGACCAACGCCGGGACCGGGGCCGAAGCCTCAAATCCCTTGTTGTTGGGCCTTTGGCTTCTGCCAACGGCCAAAAAGGGCGGTTCCCGGAAGGTTTACCCTTGGACACTGCCCGAATCGAGGTCGAATCTGTCGGAACTCCGTTAAGCTCCGACTAACCACAACCGCGAGGGTGACCTCTTATTCCCCTCGCCTGCCTGTCCGCACACTCGGCCACTTTTAGCCCTCCCCCTGAAAGGGGGAGGGTTGGGTGGGGGTCCGCGGCCGCGAAGCTTGCGCAAGCGTCGCCGCCGTGGACCCCCACCTGGCGGCCTACGGCCGCCTCCTCCCCTTTCAGGGGGAGGTCAAGAACTCGCCTCCCTTTCAGGGGGAGGAATAAAGTCTACATCGGCCGGGCCGGCCGGCCCGAGGAGGCGCCAAAACCCTCGATCAGGGCCTCGGTGCCGTCGAGCGATGAGAGCCGCGCCTTGACGTCGAGCAACCGCGTGTAATTCGTCTCGCTGTTGTCCTGGCCGAGCGCCAATTCTGCGTCCTTAAGCTCCCTAGTTAGGGAATGCCATTGCCGATGCAAGGCAACAAGCTGTTTCCACGTCAGTAAAACGTCGTCCCGCGCCGCCTGCGGTTGCGCGCCCCAGACCGACAGCGTGGTGATCGAGCGTTCGATGCGGCCAAGGAGTTCGCCGAAGCCGAGGCGGTCGAGCTCGGCGACGAGCTCGGCCCGGTCGGCCTCGCTGGCATTTCCGGAATCCTCGCGGAATTCCCCCGCGGAATGATGGGCAAAAACGTCGATCAGCGCGCTTTTGAGCTTTTGCGTGTCGGCATGGCGGAACTCGGCCTCGGCCAGTTCCTCCATGTGGTCGTGTAAGAGCCAGGGGTGATTAAGCGCCGCTTGCAAGATCAGCGCCTCGTTGCGCGGGATCGCGGCACGATGGCCGCGATGCAGCGGGCTTGCTGCAAGTTGCGCGCTGGCCGCCACGTAAGTTTCGTCGCCGAAGGCTGCCTTGGGCGAAAGTGGCCGGCCCGGCGCGCCGCCGCGGCGGTTTTTGTCGTCGAAGCGATTCGCGCCGAAATTTTGGCGGCGCGGCGAACCATCATTCCGCGTAAAATTTTGCGGCGCGAACATTTGCCGAAGCCGGGCCGAGAAATCCTGCCGGTAGTAACGCCGCACCGTCTCGTCGGCGATTGCGTTGGTGACTTCGCCGATGCGCGCTTCCAGCGCGGCACGGCGCTCCGGCGTATCGAACGAGCCGGCTTCGCTCTCGCGCCCCCACAGCATTTGCGCCAGCGGCCGCGCCGCACCGAGCACGTCTTCGATGGCCTCGCGGCCGCCGGAGCGGGCGAGGTCGTCCGGGTCCTGACCGTCGGGCAGGGTGGCGAGTTTCAGGCTTTTGCCGGGTTTGAGCAGCGGCAGCGCGACATCGAGCGCGCGATAGGCGGCGCGGCGGCCGGCATCGTCGCCGTCGAAGCACAGGATCGGCTCGTCGGTGAGCCGCCACATCAGCGCCAATTGCTCGGCGGTGAGCGCGGTGCCGAGCGGCGCCACGGTGCCCTCGTAGCCGGCCATCACCATGGCGATGACGTCGACATAGCCTTCGACCGCGATGACGCGCGCACCTTCATGCGCCGCCTTGCGGGCGGCGGCGATATTGTAGAGCGTCGCGCCCTTGTGAAAGAGTGGCGTCTCCGGCGAATTGAGATATTTCGCCGAGACCTCCTTCTCCAGCGCGCGGCCGCCGAAGGCGATCACTCGGCCGCGCCAATCGCTGATCGGAAACATGATGCGGTCGCGGAAGCGGTCATACGGTACCGGGATATCTTCGCCGGCGACGATCAGCCCGGCCTCGATCATGTCCTCGACCGGAATTTTGGCGGCGCCCAGATGCTCCTTGAGCGCGTATCGCTCGGCCGACGCATAGCCGAGGCGGAATTTGAGCTGGGTCGCAGAGCCAAGACCGCGGTCGGCGAGATAGCCGCGGCCGCGGGCGCCGCCACGCGCGGCCAGCGTCGTCTCGAAGAACTTTGCCGCCATTTCGACGATGTCGTACAGCGTCTTGCGGCGCTCTTCGCGCGCTTCCGCTTCGGGCGAATAAGCCGGCAGCGGCACGCCGGCCATCTCCGCCAGCCGTTCGACCGCTTCCGGAAAGCTGACGCCCTCGGTCTCCATCATAAAGTCGAAAATGTTGCCGTGCTTGCCGGAGGAAAAGTCGTGGTAGAAGCCCTTGTCGTCGCTGACTGTGAACGACGGCGTCTTCTCCTTGTTGAACGGCGACAGCCCCTTCCACTCCCGCCCCGCCTTCTTCAATTTCACGCGCCGCCCGACGACTTCCGAAACCGGAAGCCGCGCGCGCAGCTCGTCGAGAAATTGCGGCGTGAATCGCATGGTGATTCGCCACCCTAGCGTGGGCGTGGCGCGAAGATAGGGCGGTTGGGGGAAGCGGCAAGGCTGGCGGCGCTTGTCCCGGTTATCCACAGGGCCGGCAGGCCGAGGGGCACCGCAAGGGTGGCACGTCAGGTCGGTCAGCGCCCGACAATCATCGCTCGGTGACAGCTCATCGCGGCGGCCGCAATCGTCCTAGCGGCGGTCCTTTTCAGGGCGCGCCGACCGGTGGCGTCTTGATCGCGCTGGCGGCGGCGACTGCGGTCTGCAGTGCGCTCGTCAAATCCTTGGCGACAGGCGCCAATGGCGTAGCGATGAGGCCGACGACCATGCAAGCAAGAAGATCCCACGGATCTTTGCCGAAGACGATCAAACAACCAATCACTGCCAGTACGACAGATGTCACCATGGCGAGAAATTTGGCGGCATTGCGATATTTCTGATCGCCGCGTTCGTAGGCGGTGTCGATGACGGCAGTGAGCACGTCGTCGAACTGTCCAAGCACGCCCGCATGTTCGGGAGCGGCGGCCTGCCCGCTGACTGTGTTTTGTATGGCCAACTGTAACTTGCCTGGATCAACGGCCGCAACGTTGGCCAAGGCGGTCACATCGACTTGCGAGAGGCCGAGATGAACGAGCGACTTGGCTTTTGCTTTCTGGTCGTCCTTGGCGACACCGTTCATCCAGTCGGCTCTCAACTTTCGCAAAATCGCGTTCTTGCCGAAGGGTGCTGAGCTCGAGGCGAGCGCATCCAGAAACGGGGCAAGCGAGCTCTCGATGTAGCCGAACCCGAAATTGGATGGGCCGCCGCCAAATAATTTGGTCGTGTCGACCAATCCCATGGCCGCAGTGCCGAGCGCGCCGGCTGCTGTCGTGAGTTGCACAAGATTCGACAGACCGCCGTTGGTCAGCGCAGTAATGAGGTGTTCCGCCATTTTTCTCTCCAATTCAGGCCTTGCGCTAGGCCGCGAGCGTATTGGCCTTGTTCAGCCGGTCGGCGATTTCCTCTGGTTGATGTGACGGATTTTCGACAAATTTCACGAACGCGGTGACGGCAGCCCGCAATGTCTGGGCTCTGACGAAATCCGGAACCTTTTTGCACACGGCAATAATAATGTCGGTATTTTTGCCCGGATCCTCCAATTCAGGTTGGGAGTGGCCAGCGCCAAGGCCGCTCCCCTTCATGTTGAGTTGGAACAGTCCGACGCTGAATTCACGCGCCGTGTTAGCTGGGTTCGGGACCGCGGTGAGATTCGATTCTTTCCAGGCGTTGGCGACTGCCGTGATCTGCTGTATCCGGCCGAAACCAGCGGCGGCAAACTTGCTGACAATGAGGTTGGCCATGTCCTTTTGCTTGGCACTGAATTGGCTGAGATTGATGTTGCCGGCGGCAACCGGCCCGGTGGCCGGCGGCTGCGCCACGTTGAGCCAGCGGATCGCGGCGACGCGCGAGCGCGCGTAGGTGCTCTCCTTGACGGCATGCGACTGGTTGCCGCCCAACAACGTGATCGTGCTCACGTTGCCGCTGACGAAAAAGCCGACATGGCCGGACCCGTCCTCATGTTCCGTGGGCGACAGCACCACGACGGCACCCTGCGGCGTGTCGCTGGCGTTGACCGGCAACGGATCGCTCCAGCCCCTCCATGTGACCGCCAGCGCCGGGGCGGTCTTCGGCACGCTGGCAGCAGCCACCGGATCGCCGCTGTTCTTCATGCAAAACGAAACGAAGGCCGCGCACCAGGCCGTCGTCGCGGTAGCGTTCGGAAAATTGATCGACTGGAAATACTTGAGAATTTCGGCGTCACCGGCCGCGTCGCCTTCCTTGATGCCTTTGGCCTCCTCGGCTTTCGCAATCGCAAACCACGGCGCGTTGCCCGCCCCGACGATGGCGGCAACGGTTTCGGGCGCGTCCTTGGTGATGAGATCGGAGGCGTCTTGCAGTCCCTGACCGAACGCCGTGCTGACCGCGTTGACGAAGTCGCCCACCGTCTTGGCATTGGCGTCGTTGGTGCCGGTGAGGCCGGGACGCGTCTTGAATAGCGTCGCAATCTGGTCGTCGGTCAGGCCGACCTTATTTTTAAGGACGTCGTTGAGCCGACTGGCGCTGTCGGGGCTGGCTGCCCCAGCACCAGCACCTGCTCCAGCACCCGCGCCGGCTCCCGCCGGCGCGCTACCTTGGCCTTTGTCCGCTGGCGTCTCAGTGGCGGCGGCGAGAGCCACGGCGGCTTTCGGGCTTGCGGTCAGATAGGCAAGGAAGATTTCCAGATAGTTCGGCAGCGGCGGATCGGCGGTGCTGCCCTGGCCGGCGTCGCTCTTGACCTTGGTAATTGCCTTGGCGTCGGTGAACATCGTGAACGCGGCGGCCCAGACCTGGGCCAGATAAATATCGACGCTGCCTTTTCCGAAGCCGGCGGCGAGCGTGCCGCCGTTGTCGAGGAACCTCTGCCACTCGGCCGAGGAGATTTGCAGCGGCCCGACCGCGTCCGATCCGGGAATCTTGTTGCCGGCATTCACCAACTTGGAAGTCGCGTCCTGGCTTTCAAAAATTGCCCGGGCGATCACGTAGTCGGCGGCGACGAACCACGGGCTGGTCGACGGCAGCGCATTGACCGTGCGTTCCGCGATGATGGATTCGCGAACGAAGGCCTCTTCATTCAGGGTGTCGCGGTCTTTGACAGTCAGGACGTCCTTCGATAACCAGCCGGTCTTTGAGCCGGTCGACACTTCGACAAAGTCGCCCTGGAAGTTTCCGGTCCCGGCAACCGTACTTCCGATCGTGTCGGGCAAGGCCTGCCCGCCGGGCTTGTCGAGCAGATCGGGAAAACCTCGGACCAAATAAATGATCATGACCTGCCTCGATCAAGGTTGTTTCGGCGGCAATTTCTTCAAGGCCGCGATTAATTCCGGCGTCACTTGATCGCTCATTGCAGCCGGGACATCGTTCAACGGCAAGGTCTTGCGAACTGCGCTGATGTTGCCGCGAAGGTTGGCGAGCGAAGGATTGGCCGGGAGAGCGCCGGCGGCGGGCGAACGGCTCAACAAATCAGTAGCGAGGCTGCTGACCCTACCCGCACTATTGGCCTTTTCGTTTGCCGACAGCGTATTAGCAAATAATGTTTTTTCGTAATAATTCTTGGCCGCCCCGCAGTCGGGTTGCTGCTCGATAACTTGGCGCTCGCTGCGGCTGATTTTAAGGTCTGCCGAGGGCGGGGTCAGGGGGTCCGGAGTCGCCTCATAGATGCGGATGAGGGCCTTGAGGGGGTCCGCCCTGCTTCCAGTCACCTGGTTCTTGTCCAGGCACAGTCCACGCAGCACGAAGTTGGTTTCGGCCTGGGACAGGTTCGTTTCGATGAAAAACGGCGCGATGTCCGCATCGGGCCGTACGACCGGAGGGCGTACCGGCTGCGATATCAGCTGCCGCGGGGTAATGACAGCGGCGTGGACAACACTTGGGTCGATCAACGGTGATCCTGGCCCAGCGTTGCTGTGGGCCAGCGTCACCGTGGTGTTGATCTGGTTTGCGATCGTAAACGGCGTGCAGATGCGCAGATATGAGCGCAAGACGTAGATCGCAGTTGCCCGATTATCGATATTCCCCTGCGGCAAGCTCGTGCGATAAAAGTTCTGGTTCTGGATAACGACAGTTTCAACAGTCGATTTGTCGACCTCCAGCAGCAACCCGGATTGGATGTTCGTGAATGTGTTGGACGCGAAACCGAATGCGAGACCGACAATATTGATCGATTTGACGCTGGCCGCCGCCAATCCCATGATGTTTTGAGCGGCAACCTGGATGGTGTTTATCTCATTGAGTATCGGCGCCCTCAGGCGCCTTTGTTCGTCCAGCCAGGACAGATAACCGTCGCATCGCTGATCAATGTCGTTAAAACCGGACTGAACGACGATGTTCCAGTCACCCGGACCCATCATCGGAAGACAAGTCAGTTGTCCCTCAGCGGCAGGCATGCGCCTAAGCCCGGCCTGCTCGCACAATCCGTCCAGATAGAGGTCTTGGCGCGCCGTGTCCGTGACGACGGCAGGATTATAGACATTGGTGCCGATGCCTTCGCTGTAATAATTATAGTTCAGAAACGGGTCGCAACCCGCCGTGGTCAGCGCAATACCGACACACGCCACCCAAACCAGTGCAAACCGCGGCACACTCCAACGCATGGCCCCCGCCCCCTTGTCCCGTCACCATTACAAACACGCGGGAAGCGCACGCAACTGAGGGGCGAAATATCCCCAAATGCCATGCCCAGGGGTGTTGGCAACCTGTACACAACCTGTGGAAAACTAATAAAATCAGATCCGCTATTTCGCTGAAAACAAATGGCTCTTGTTCGAAAGCGATCTTGCAATGTCGTTCGTGGGTCCATCGGCGGGATAACACGTGAAAACCGGCGAAAACGGCGAGTCCTTAGGTTCAGTCCGGCACAATTCCATTTCATGTGGTAATTTTGCTTCATCCACGCGACGGACTGATCGGGACCTTCACATTCGTGCGAAAGCAACACCGATTCCAATGTTATTTTCCAATGTCATTCGGCGAAGGTAAGGCTCCAGTTGTCAGCGGCGCATGAACGCCGTGCTGCGCTTCTAGACGCGGCAGAAGCGCGAGAAGCGCGCGTAGCTGTCACTCCGGCTCCAAGCCCGCGGCCTTCACCACGCCTTCGGCGACCTTGCGGTCCTCGACGATCAGCTTGGCGAATTGATCCGGCGTGTCGGTGGCGCCGACCAGGCTTCGGCCCTTGAGCTGCTTCTCGGCGAAGTCCGGATCGGCGACGATTGTCGCGATTTCCTTGGCGAGGCGATCGACGATCGGCCGCGGGGTTTCCTTCGGTACGAACAGGCCGTACCAGCCGCGCGACGGCGCGCCGTTATAGCCGGTGTCTTTGAGCAGCGGCACGTCGGGGAAATTCGGCGAGCGGACGTTGTTCATCATCACCAGCGGCGTCATGGTGCCGGCCTTGATCTGGCCGACGACGTTGCCTTCGCCGAACAGCCCGATCGGCGTCGAGCCGGAGAGAACGGCGTTGACCGCCTCGCCGCCGCCCTTGAACGGCACCCGCACCCAGTCGGCGCCGCGCTCTTTCTTGAGCGTCTCCATGTAGAGCACCATCGGCGCGCCGGGCGTGAGATAAGAGAGCGTGCCGGGCTTGGCTTTCGAAAGCGCAACCAACTCGTCGACGTTTTTGACCTTCAGATCCGAATTCACCACCAGCATGTGGATGAGATCGAACAGGTCGGTGACCGGCTGCAAGCCGTTCACCGGATCGAACGGCAGGCTCTTGAACAAAAACTGGTTGTAGATCAACGCATCGGCATTGATGATGCAGATGGTGTAACCGTCCGGCGCGGAATCCTGGCAGGCCCGGGCGCCAACCATCTGCGCGCCGCCGGGCCGGTTCTCGACCACGATCGGCTGGCCGAGGCGTTCACGCAGCTTTTCGCCGAGCGCGCGCATGAAGACGTCGCTGATGCCGCCGGCACTGGTGGTGGTCAGCGCGCGGATCGGGCGCGTCGGCCAGTCTTCCGCTGCCGCACCCCCGGAATAACCGAACGCAACGACGGCAGCGAGCAACAACATGCGATGCATGGAAACTTTCTCCCTCTATTGAGCGACGATCCACAGCCTCGTCATTGCGAGTGGAACGAAGCAATCCGACGCTACGGCGCCTGGATTGCTTCGTCGCGGAGCCTGTCATCGGGCCGGCCACTTTGGGCCGGACCCGTTGGCTCCTCGCAATGACGCCTATTGTCACGTGACGCGATCGCCGTCGGCGGTGAAGCCGAACAACCGCTGCACCCGGTAATAGCGCGCCGAGCGCGGCGCGGTGATGCCCCATTGCTCGGAGCGGCCGGGCTTGAATTTCCAGAAATCCGAGTGGCGCGGCTGATAGCCATCGTCGATCTGCAGCACCTCGGCGGCATATTCCAGCGGCACTTCGTCGGGCCCGCAGAAATAGGCGAACACATTATTCCCCGGCCCGTGGCGGCCCGGGCCCCATTCGATCGGATAGCCGTTGTCCTTCATGCGCCCCATGCCGCGCATCACCGAGTCGAAGTCGGGCACGTCGAAGGCGATGTGATTGAGCGTCGGCAGATCGGTCTTGGCCAGCACGATCGAGCAATGGTCGGCATTGGCGCAATGCAAAAACGTCAGCGGCGCGTTGTCGTCGACCACGCGGAAGCCGAGCGTCTCGGTGAAGAAGGCGAGGCTGGCGTCGTGATCGCGCATGTTGAGGTTGGCGTGGACGATCTTGCACGGCCGGTCGGGCTGGTCGTGCGTGTCCGCATGATCGGCGCAGCCGCAGACGAAGACGAGGTTGCGGCCGTCGGGATCCTTGCAGCCAAAACCATAACCGCCGCCGGCAAGCGCCACCGGGCCGGGCGCGGTCGCGCTGCATCCCGCAGCCGTCACCGCCTTATGCAGCGCCTCGACCGCTTGCCGGTCGGCGACATCGAACACGATGCGTACCACCGCGGGCTGCGCGCCGCGATGCAGGCCGAGGATGTGATGATAGCCGCCGGTGCCGCGAAAATAGATCGCGTCGTTGCGCCGCTCGACCGGCTGCAAACCCCATATGGTTTCGTAGAAGCTCGCCGCTTCCTCGAGATTTGTAGCGACAAGTTCGATGCTGCGCAGGCCGCGCACCAGGCATTGCGGCATATTGGTCCGTTCCCATTGTCCGTTGGCGCAGATTGGCATGTTCACGCGCGGCTCAAAAGTCCTCGGTGACAGACGCGCCGGCTCAGCCGGCTCATATGTCTCAAGTCGCCGCAATGAATGCCGCGTCACGCGCTGCGACGGCAGTGGCGAACGTACGATGCAGCCGCGCCGGATCGGGCGTGACGCCGGTGAGTTGCGCAAACACCGCAACCGCCTGATGCACGCACATGCCGCTGCCGTTGAGCGTGCGGGCGCCCTTTGCGGCGGCGGCTTTGAGGAACTCAGTCTGCAGCGGTGTGTAGATGACGTCGGCGGCCCAATGGGCGGCTTTGAGTGCCGCGACCGGAACCGGATTGCCGGGGAATCCGCGCATGCCGACCTGGGTGGCGTTGACGACGCCGGCAGCCGCCGCGATGTCGCGTTCCAAATCCTGCGCCAGCCGGCAGCGCGACGTTCCATAATGTTTCGAAAGATCGGCCTTGAGCGCATTGGCGCGCGCGGTATCAAGATCGTAAAGGACGAGATCGGCAACGCCGAGGTCCATCAAGGCAAACGCGACGGCGCGCCCGGCACCGCCGGCGCCGATCTGCACCACCGTTGCGTCCTTGGCGCTGGCGCTGCCGATGCTTTCATCGAAGCTGTTACGCCATCCCGCGCGATCAAAGTTGTAGCCGGTGCTGCGGCCATCGGGCGCGAACACGACGGTGTTCACCGCGCCGACTTGGGCGGCGCCAGGGTCCACGGCATCGAGGAGCGGAATGATCTCCTGCTTGAACGGAAAAGTGACATTGGCGCCGATGAAGCCGGCAACTTTGATCGCCTCAAAAAGCTGCCGCAGCCGCCCCGGCAAGCGATCCGCGTCCAGCAGATGATAATAACCGTCGATTCCGGCCGCCGCGAAAGCATCGGCGAACAGTGCCGGCGACATCGATCCCTGGATGTTCGCGCCAAGGAGCCCGACCAACATCCTGCGTTTCGGCATCGGCGTCACCCGCCGCCGAGCAGCTTCTTCACCATCGCGCCGGCTTTGGAAAAATCCATCCGCCCGGAGAATCGCTCCTTCAGCGCCGTCATGGTGCGGCCCATGTCCTTGAGCGTCGCGGCTTCGAGCTCCTTGACCAGCGAGGAAATCGCCGAGGCGGCCTCGATATCCGACATGCGCTTGGGCAGGTAGGCGGAGATGATGCCGATCTCCTCGCGCTCCTGGGCGGCGAGCTCGGCGCGGCCGGCCTTCTCGTAGATGTCGAGGGATTCCTGGCGTTGCTTGATCATCTTGCCCATGACGTCGAGGATCTCGGGATCGCTGAGCTTGAGCCGCTCGGCGCCGGAGGTCTCGCGCGCAAGAATCGCGGCATTGACCATCCGCAAGGTCGAGACGCGCAGCGCCTGGCCTGACTTCATCGCCTCTTTTATCGCGTTGTTGATATCGTCGCGCAACACGGCTATGGCCTCTCGCAACTGCGCACCACCTGGGGCAGGCGGCTGTGCGGAACATTTAGGCCCTTGCCGATGCCGACACAACCGCAGACTGGCGCGACAAAGACTGCCCTGGAATGGGACGATCCCACGCCGACGGCATTGCTCGTGCTCGCCGACGGCACCGTGCTCGAAGGCATCGGCTTCGGCGCCACCGGGCAGGCGGTCGGCGAAGTCTGCTTCAACACCGCGATGACCGGCTACGAGGAAATCCTCACCGATCCGTCCTATGCGGGCCAGATCATCACCTTCACGTTCCCCCATATCGGCAATGTCGGCACCAACGAGGACGATATCGAGACCGTCAACCTCGCGGCGACGCCGGGCGCGCGCGGCATCGTATTGCATTCCGCCATCACGCAACCGTCAAACTATCGCGCCACAAAACATCTCGATGCCTGGCTGAAGAACCGCGGCGTCATCGGGCTCGCCGGCATCGACACCCGCGCGCTCACCGCGCTCATTCGCGAAAAAGGCATGCCGAACGCGGTCATTGCCCACGAGCCGTCCGGCCGCTTCGATATCGAAGCGCTCAAGCGCGAGGCCAAAGCGTGGCCGGGCCTCCTCGGCATGGACCTAGTGCCGATGGTGACCACCGGCCAGCGCTTCACCTGGAACGAAACGCCCTGGCTTTGGGGCGAAGGTTACGGCCAACGCGGCGACGCGAAATATCACGTCGTCGCCATCGACTACGGCATCAAGCGCAACATTTTGCGCCAGCTCGCCGGCCATGCCTGCAATGTCACCGTGGTGCCGGCAACGACCTCGGCCGACGATATTCTGGCGCTAAAGCCCGACGGCATTTTTCTCTCCAACGGGCCGGGCGACCCGGCCGCCACCGGCGCATATGCCGTGCCGGTGATCCGCGCGCTGATCGAGCAGAAGCCCGTGTTCGGCATTTGCCTCGGCCACCAGATGCTAGGCCTCGCGGTCGGCGCCAAGACCATGAAAATGCATCAGGGCCATCACGGCGCCAATCATCCGGTCAAGGACCTCTTGAGCGGCAAGGTCGAGATCACCTCGATGAACCACGGCTTTGCCGTCGACCGCGCAACCCTGCCCGCCAACGCGGTGGAAACCCACGTCTCTTTATTCGATGGCTCAAATTGCGGGATTGCCCTTAAGGATCGGCCAGTCTTCTCGGTGCAATACCATCCCGAAGCGTCGCCCGGGCCGCGCGACAGTCATTATCTGTTCGGCCAATTCATCGAGCTGATGCGCGATTTCAAGCGGGTTTGAGCAGGAACCGGGCGGCAAAGCCTCCAGTTAGACAATTTCAACGGAATATCCGGTAGAACTCCCCGGCCGCCCGGCGGCGGGATCGAAACCATGCTGACCAAGCGTATCACCCCGATCACTCACCTGTTTGCCGACGACGGCAGGATTCCCAACAATCCGAAGCTGCCGCTCATCCTTTATCGCGGCGGCATCGCGCTCGCCGGCTCCCCCGACCCGGAACTGCTGATCGAAAAGACCTTTGGCGCGAACGGCTGGGGCGACATGTGGCGCAACGGCATTTACCCTTACGCGCACTATCATTCCATGATCCACGAGGCGATGAGCATCGCCCGCGGTCGTGCCAAGGTGCGCTTCGGCGGCGAGAACGGCGAAGAGATCGATATCGCGCCCGGCGACGTCGTCATTCTGCCGGCCGGCACCGGGCATCAATGCCTCAAGCACAGCCGCGACCTCGTCGTCATCGGCGCCTATCCGGCGGGCGGCAAATACAATCTCTGCCGCACCAAGGCCGAGCACGCCAAGGCGGTCGCCGCCATCCGCAAGGTGCCGCTGCCGGCTACCGATCCGGCGTTCGGGCCGAAAGGACCGCTGCTGGCGCTGTGGCGGGCATGAACGCGGGCTGGCTCCAGTTTTGGGATAGTTCGCATTCGATCTACGTCAATGCGCGCCACCGCGACGTGCACTATGCCCTCATCGCGCAACAGATCGCGGCGCTCGTTGCCTCGCCGCAGGCGCGCGTGCTCGATTACGGTTGCGGCGAAGCGCTGCACGCCGATCGCGTCGCCGCGGCCGCGGGCGAGCTATTGCTGTGCGAAGGCGCGCCGCGGGTCCGTGCCGGCATCGCTGCGCGCTTCGCCGGCAATGCGAAAATTCGCGCCGTCGCGCCGGAGGAGGTCGAGCGCGTGGCGGACCATTCGCTCGATCTCGTCGTGCTGCATTCGGTCGCGCAATATCTCACGCCGGAGGAATTGGCGAAACTCTTCGCGCTGTTTCATCGGCTGCTGCGTGCCGACGGCATGCTCGTGGTGAGCGACGTCATCCCACCCGACGTCGCGGCCTCGACCGATGCGCTGGCCCTGCTGCGGTTCGGCGCCGCCAACGGATTCTTCATCGCCGCAGTCACCGGCCTCGTTCGCACGGTGCTGTCCGATTATTGGCGCCTGCGCACGCGCTACGGACTGACCCGCTACAGCGAAGCGGCAATGACGGAAAAACTTGCCGTTGCGGGATTTAGCGCGCAGCGCGCGGCGCAAAACATCGGTCACAATCAAGCGCGCATGGCGTTCGTGGCGCGGCCGCGATAGTCTTCGCCGAGTCGACAACGGCTCGGTGAGCCGCCGCCCGCGCAACGAAGTTTCCCACCATGCCGGTTCTCAATGCCATGTCGGCAGCGCTTGCCTGGCTTGGCCGCCAAGGCTCGCGCGCGATTGCCGCGGTGGTGTTCATCGCCATCGCGGTGCCGCCGCTCGACGCGCTGTTCAAGCCGTTCGTCACCGAGGCGATCTTTGCGCTGCTGTGCCTGGCGTTCCTGCGCGTCGACATCGCGGCTTTGCGCGGCCATATCCGCAGGCCTGGCCTGGTGCTGGCGGCGACAGCGTGGACGACCTTGGTGGTGCCGGCTTTGATCGGCACGGCTTGCCTGTTGACGCATCTCGACAAAACTTCGCCGGCGCTGTTTCTGGCGCTGATGCTGCAAGCCGTCGCCTCACCGATGATGGCGGCGCCGGCTTTCGCCGCCGTCATGGGGCTCGACGCCACGCTGGTTTTGACCACGCTCGTCACCGCGACCGCCCTGACGCCGGTATCGGCGCCGCTGTTCGCCTACGCCTTTATCGGCCCGGCGCTGACGCTCTCCCCGCTCGCTCTAGGGCTGAAACTCTTCGCCATCCTCGCAGGCTCGCTCGTCGTCGCCGCGATCATCCGCCGCTTCGCCGGCCTTGCCGCGATCCGGCGCTACAACGATCAGATCGACGGCATGAACATTCTCCTGGTTTTCTTCTTCGTCGCCGCGGTGATGGAAAACGTCGCCAGCCGTTTTTGGGCCGACCCATTGGCGATGATCGAATTGACCGCACTGGCTTTTGCGGTGACGTTTGCCGTGCTGGCGCTGACCGTGCTGGTCTTTGCCGCAACCGGCCGCGAGCGCGCCTTCGTCCTCGGCCTGATGGCCTCGCAGCGCAATATGGGATTGATGCTGGCGGCGACCGGCGGCGCGCTACCCGACTTCACCTGGCTCTATTTCGCGCTGGCGCAGTTTCCGGTCTACCTGTCGCCGCTGCTGTTCACGCCGCTGGCGCGGCGGCTGAAAACGGGCACTGCAAAAAAATAGCCGCGCCATCGGGCAACCGACCGACCTGATTGCCAGTCCCGACTTTCAACTTGCAGGTGGAACGGAATAACTGAAAAATGGTCACAACCGGCGACCGCACTGCCGAGAGGGAGACGCACCCATGGGCTACTTCGATGCCCTGACCAGCAGCGCGTTCAAGACAACGCCGGATGGGCGCAGGCTGTTCTTTCCATGGGGCGCGTTGGGGCGCGGCTACGAGATTGGGCCCGAGCAGGACTACGAAACGCTGCGGCGGCGTATCAAGCTTTGGACCGTCGTCTGTTTGGTGCTGATCCTAGCCGCACTCCAACTGCTGGGATTTCTTGCCTGCTTCATCGTATCGGCAGCGATGATCGCGTTCTACTGCGGCTGGATGCGGTATGTGTTGCGCAGCTTGCGACCGTCGGCCGAAAGACTCACCATCCGGGAGAGCATGATCGCCCAGGCGCGTGCACAGAGTCCGGCGCTGCTGTGGACATTTCTGATCCTTTCGATTGCCTTCGTGCTCGGCAGCGTTTTCATTCTCATCGTCACCCCTGACAAATGGCCAGTGGCGATCGCCGGGATGGTATTTTTCGGCGCCTGCGCGGCCGTCTTCGTGTTTATGCTGATCCTGCGCCAGCAGAGCTAGCGACCGATCGTCCCGGAGCTAGTCGGCCAAGCTCGAAACGGTCTTGGCCAGCCATTTTTGATCGGACGAAAGCGAGTTGAGCTCCCGCAACGCTTCGGTCTTGGTCTGGGTGACCAGCGGCACGATCAAGGGCTCGCCTTCGCCGTTCGACGGCTGGCAGGAAAATTCGAGCCGGATGTCGTTTGGATCCATGACATAGATCGAAAAAACTCCCGGCAGAATTTCGAGCGGGCCGTCATAGACAATCTTGTTGGCCTCGAGCCGCGCCCGGATGCGCGCCTGGCCTTGCGGCGACACCGCGAACGACACGTGCTGCATATTGCCCAGCGCATTGCGGTCGCCCTTCGGCTTGGCGCCCTTGGGCATTTCGAAAAAGGCCAACAGCGCGTCGCGGCCCATGTCGAAGAAATAATGCCTGATCTCCTCGAACGGCGGGTTGCCGCGATTGCCCGGACCGGTGCCGACGCCGGGCGGCACCTTCATGGCGTGAACCAGCCGCATGCCGAGCACGTCGACATAGAAGTCGACGGTCATCTTCATGTCGTCGGTGTTCAGGGCCAGGTGATGGACGCCGTAATAGTTGATCTTGCTGTCGGTCGAGGCCGACGCGGCGGCGGGCGCGGCGATATCGAGTGTGGTCATTGTCTCCTCCCGTCAGCGGCCGAACCGTCTCACGCCGCCGGCGCTTTCCATGACGCAAAGCCGGCGCCGACCAGCGTTGCCGGACTCGGAAAATAATCGATCAGCTCGAAGCCGGTGCTGCCGGCGGCGGCGTGCGCAATGACCCAGTCGCGGATTTCGTGGGCGCCGTTGCCGGTGCGCTCCAGCTGTTCGGTGAGAAAGGCATCGAGCTGACGCTCCTCGCCACGGGCGAAGGCATCGATGCAGGCATGATCGAAGGGCTCGTCGATCCAGCCCATGGTGGTCTCGCCGATCGAATGGCTCAAACCGCCGGTGCCGAGCACCGCGACCCGCAACGGTTCGGGATAGCTCTCGATGGCGCGGCGGACGAGCCGGCCCCAGGCGAGGCAGCGCCTGATGCTCGGCATCGGCGCCTCGAGATCGTTGACCAGGATCGGGACCAGCGGCAGTTCCGGATCGACGCCGATGCGCCACAGCGGGATGCAGGTGCCGTGATCGAGCGTGAGGCGATGCGACAGCGTCGGGTCGAAATCGTTGTCGAGCGCGGTTTGCAAGAGATGCCGGCCGAACGCGGCGTGGCCCTTGAGCACTTGGTGCGGATAGACCTTCTTCATGAACGGCTCGGGCGGGCCGTCGTGCTCGTCGCCGATGCCGATGCAGATCGCCGGCAGATTGTTGATGAAGAAATTGACCCAGTGATCCGGCGACACCACGACCAGAAGGTCGGGCCGGCAGGCGCGCAGCCGGCGCCCGATCTCGTCGAAGGCCGCCGTCAATTTGGCGCGATGGTCGCGCGGCATGGTCTCCCAATCGCGGGCGATGATCGGTCCGTGGCTGGCGGCGAAAATACCGACGAGCTTAGCCATGGCCGACCTTCGCCGCCGCGGGCGCGGGCGCACCGGGCGCGTTCATGGCGTGCAGCCGCGCCATGAACTCGTCTTGCGGCATGCCGCGGACCTGAAAATAGAAGCGCAGCAGATAGGCGTTGACCAGCGGCGACAGCGCGGCGACGTCGTCGTCCATCAGCGCCAGGCGCACCTCCGGCTTGATCCGGTAGCGCTCGATCACCGCCGCCATGTCGGCGCGATAGTCCGCGACCAGTTGCGCATCGTGCTGCAAGTCGAAGAACAGCTTGCTCAGCCAATAGTCCGTCATTGCAACGCCTCATTCCCTGTTCGACACTAGAATGATCTTTTGCCTCTTGCTTGCCAAGGGCTGCCCAGCGAACCGGAAAGACCGCAGCGATGAAGTTCGGGCTGTTCTATCTCCCCACCTACCTGCCGGATGTGCGCGATGCGCAGACCCACTATCGCGGCATCATCGAACAGATCGAATTCGCCGACCAGATCGGCATCGATTACGCCTGGATCGTCGAGCATCATTTCGTCCGCCACGGCGGGCTGTTCCCCGCCAACTACGCGTTCCTGTCCTATCTCGCCGCCCGCACCAAGCGCATCCGGCTCGGTACCGGCGCCACCGTGCTGCCGCTCAACGATCCGGTGCGGGTGGCCGAACAGGCAGCGACGCTCGATCAGTTGTCGCAAGGCCGCTTCGATTTCGGCGTCGGCCGCGGTTTTATCCGCGACGAGTTCGACATTTTCGGTATCGACATGAAGGACAGCCGCGAGAGGGTCGAGGAAGGCGTCGAACTCATCAAGCAGGCCTGGGCCGGTCCGACCATGGAGTTCAAAAGCAAATTCCGCCCGCCGCTTTCCGGCCTGCCGCTGTTGCCGCCGATCTACCAGAAGCCGCATCCGCCGATCTGGGTCGCCTGCCTGATGTCGCCGGAAAGTTTCGAATGGACGGCGGAGCAAGGCTACAACCTGCTCTACGTCGCCTACCACGTCGATCATCCGGTGGCGGTCGAGCGCATCGGCTGGTATCGCAACGCCTTGCAGAAACATGGCCGCAGTGTCGCGGATCACGAAGTCTGTTGCGTCTATCACGCCCATTTCCTCGACAGCGACGACGACACGAAGCTGCAGCAAATCGTGCACACGCCGATGAGCGAATACGCCGCCGCGGGCCTCGAAGCCGCGCGCAAGCCGCCCGATCCGACCGCCTACAAGGGCTACGAGCGCCGCGAGGCCGGCCAGCGCGATTTCGGCTTCAACGCCTATTTCCCCGGCCGCGTCGTCATGGGCGGACCGAGTCAGGTGATCGAACGCATCCATGTGCTGCGCGACATCGGCATCACCCAGATCGGATTATTGGTGGACTTCGGCTCCCTGCCGCAAGCCGAGATCATGCGCTCGCTGCGCATCTTCGCCGATCGCATCCTGCCGTACGTCCGCGACATCTAGCCTTTGCGTATTAGCGGAGTTTAATCCACTGGGCGCTACGCCACGAACATGGTACGTTAATGCACTGACGAGCTGATCGACTTGACTAGGTGCTGCCCAAAAGACGGCGGCGTTCCGAGGTTTCCCCTTTCTAAAAATGGCAGCCTGATGCCGTCGGCGGGCGCAATTTCAATCTGAAAATCGACGTTAGCTCACATTGTCGGTGCTATCGAATCCGACATTCGGCACATCGGCACGCCTACGGCTTGCTGGACGCAGGGTACACGAACGCACCGACAGAAGGTCGCTGTGCGCTTCGACAACAACAGGGGGCATTCCAATGACGATAAGGCCTGATCCGACCTTCCACGCATCGCCCAAGCTCGCGATGGAAGCTCCGCCGGAGAACTTCGCCTATACGTTGCTGCTTAGCCCGGACTTCTCGAAGCCCGACGCGCTCGCGGTGATCGACGTGAAGCCTGGCTCGCGCACCTATAGCCAGATCGTCCACACGGTAACGATGCCCCACAAGGGCGACGAATTCCACCATTTCGGTTGGAACGCCTGCTCGTCGGCATTGTCGCCGCTCACCGGCCACGCGTTCCTCGAGCGGCGCTACCTGATCATCCCCGGGATCCGCTCCTCGCGCATTTATATCGTGGACACGAAGCCCGATCCCACCAAGGCAAAAATTCACAAGATCATCGAGCCCGAGGAGGTCTTCAAGAAGACCGGCTATTCGCGGCCTCACACTGTCCATTGCGGTCCCGAAGGCATCTACGTCAGCACGCTCGGCGGCGGCGGCAAGGATGGCACCGATGGGCCACCTGGCGTGTTCATCATGGACTGCGAGACATTTGACATCCTCGGTCGCTGGGAGATCGATCGCGGACCGCAGAAGCTACACTACGATTTCTGGTGGAACCTGCCGCGCGACTACATGGTGACAAGTGAATGGGCGCTGCCGCCGCAGTTCGAGAACGGGATCGTCCCGGAGGATCTGCTCTCGAACAAGTATGGCCACCGGATCCATTTCTGGGATCTTCGGGCCCGGCGCAATGTCCAAACGATCGATCTTGGCGCCAATCACCAGATGGCACTTGAGGTGCGGCCCGCACACGATCCCGTTCGCGAGTACGGGTTCCTGGGCGTCGTGGTCGATACCACGAACCTCGAAGGCTCGATCTGGACCTGGTGGCGCGAAGGCGGCAAGTTCCACATCGAGAAGACGGCGACGATCCCGCCCGAGCCGGCGCCAAAGGATCAGCTGCCGCCCCTGCTGCAGGGGTTTGGTGCAGTGCCGCCGTTGGTGACGGACATCGACCTTTCCATGGATGACAAGTTTCTGTACGTCGCCTGCTGGGGAACCGGCGAGATGCGGCAGTACGATGTCACCGACCCGAGGAAGCCGAAGCTTGCGGGCTCGGTCCACATCGGCGGTATCGCTCGCCGCACACCTCACCCGAGCGGCAAGGCGTATGCAGGCGGTCCGCAGATGGTCGAGATTAGCCGTGACGGCAAGCGGGTCTACTGGACCAACTCGCTCTATTCGACGTGGGACAACCAGTTCTATCCGGATGGCGCGCCAGGCGCCGAGGTCATGGCCAATGCGAATCCGAGCGGCGGCCTCGAACTGGCAAAGGATTACTGGGTGAGCTTCCCCGACGGATACCGGGCGCATCAGATCCGGCTTGAGGGCGGCGATTGCTCGACGGATTCGTTCTGCTATCCATCGGTTTGAATTTGACCGAAGCGGACTGGACACCTGCCGGGCTCTGGCTGGCTGTCGTCGCGAGCGGCCTCTACCACGGGGTGAACCCGGGAATGGGATGGCCGCTGGCGGTTTCAGCCGGGCTCATGGAAAGGAGCTCACGCGCCCTTGTGGCGGCCCTTTGGCCGCTAACGGTCGGCCATCTCCTGGCAATATTCGTGGTGATCCTTCCCTTCGCGCTGCTGATCGCCCTCGTCGAATGGCAGCAACAAATCCAGATCGGCGCCGGTCTCTTGGTCATCGGGTTCGGCATCTTCCGGTTCGTCAACCGACGCCATCCGCAGGTGCTGGCGCGGATACGACCAACACAACTGGGGCTCTGGTCCTTCGCCGTGGCGATCGCGCATGGCGCGGGATTGATGCTCGTGCCGATTTATCTCGGACTCTGTCAGGCCGCCGACCTTGACAAGGGCCACGAGGCGGCAGGCGCGCTCATAAACGCCAATCTGGGCATGGCCGTCCTGGTGTCCATCGTCCACTCTGTCGCAATGATTTCAGCTGGCGGATTCTTGGCGTGGCTTGTCTACCGCTACCTCGGTCTCAAGTTCGTGTCGCGGAGTTGGTTCAATCTGGATACAACTTGGGCCTTCAGCCTCATCCTGGTGGGTGCTCTATCGCTTGCGATCAGTCTGGCGAGCCAGCACTAAGCGGCGTCGCGGTCATTCGGACTGCGAAATATAGCGCGCCTTTTCACCGTTCGGCGTGTTGATGGCGGGTGATGAGAACTCGTCCAAAAACAAGCCGCGCATCGCCGCGTTCCGGCAAGCGCTCACTGACCTCGGCGTCACAGCGGCAGCAACCAAGGCACCAGGATCACGCAGACGATCAGGACGATGATGGAAAACGGCACGCCGATGCGCACAAAGTCGCCGAATGTGTAGTTGCCCGGCGTGACCACCAGCGTGTTCACCGGCGACGAAACCGGGGTCATGAAGGCAGTGGAGGCGGCCAGCGCGACGATCATCGCGAACGGATAAGGCGACACGTGCAGCTCGTGAGCGACGGCAAGCGCGACCGGAGCCATTAGCACCGCGGTGGCGGTATTGGAGATGAACATGCCGAGCAGCGCGGTGATTGCAAATAGCGTGGCCAGCACAACGCGGTCGCCGGCGCCTGCCGTCAGCGCCCGCAACCCATCGGCGGCAAGATCGACGCCGCCGGTCCGTTGCAAGGCGATCGAAAACGGCAGCATGCCGACGATGAGGACGAGCGTTTTCCAGTCGATCGAGCGGTAGGCGCTCACCAGGTTGACGCAGCCCAGCGCGCCCATGAGCAGGCACCCGATCAGTGCCGCTTGAACGTTCGGGATGAGACCGCTGACCATCAGCCCGACGACGAGCGCCAGGCAGGCCAGCGCCTGCGGCGCCTTGCCGGGCGCAGGCAGCACTTCGTCGAGCTCGGCAGGGAGCTTGATGATAGCGAGGTCGTGACCGTCGGACTTGAGCCGCTCGATGTCGTTCCACGGCCCGATCAGCAGCAAAGTGTCGCCGGTCTTCAGCGCTTCGTCGAGCAGACTGCCCTGTTGGGCAGCGATGCCGCGCCGCAGGCCGACCACGCTCAGTCCGAAGCGGGTGCGGAATTCGGCCTCGACCAGCGTTTGCCCGATGAGATCGGAGGTCGGCGGCACGATGACTTCCGCCATGCCGATTTCCTGGGACCGGTCGGTGAAATAAGCGCCGCTGAGCGGCATCTCCTCGAGCGCGAATTGCCGCCGCAGCGCATCGATGCTGCGGCCGGCAGCGAACAGATCGACCAGCAGGATATCGTCGGCCGCCAGTTCCGTGTTTGCCGTCGGCCGCAGCATCTCCCGGGAAAATTTGCGGGTGCGTTCGATGGCCACGATGCTGGCGCCCGAGCTGCTGCGCAGGTTCAGCTCCGCCAGCGTCTTGCCCACCAGCGGCGACTGCGCCGTCACGCGAAGGCGGTATTCGCGGTCGGCGAGTCTGTATTCCTCGATCCAGTCGGCAAGGCTCGGGCGGCCGGAGGCCTTCTCCTCCCTGGTGGCGGTCAACCAACGCCGTGCGAAGCTCATGTAAATGACGCCAAGAACGAGGATCGGCAGTCCGAACGGCGTGAAGCTGAAGAAACGAAAGCCTTCGATGCCGTGGCGTTCGAGCTCGCCGTTGACGACCAGATTGGGCGCGGTGGCGACGAGCGTCGTCATGCCGCTGATCAGCGCCGCCATGCTCAGCGGCATCATCAGCCGGCTGGGTCCGATGCCGGCGGTTTGCGAAATGCGCAACACCACCGGAATAAAAATGGCGGTGACGGCGGTCGAGCTCATGGTCGCGCCCAGGCCGCAGACGACAATCATCAGCAGAACGATAAGCCGTATTTCGCTGCTGCCGGCCTTCACGATCAGCCAATCGCCGAGCCGCTGGGCAACGCCGGTCCGCACCAAGCCATCGCCGATCACGAACAGCGCGGCGATCAGGACGATGTTCGAATCGCTAAAACCCGCCAGCGCCTCGCTCATGGTGAGCACGCCGGTAAAAGGCAATGCCGTGAGCATGATCAGGGCGACGGCATCGAGGCGCGGTTTGTTGATCGCGAACATCGCGATCGCGGCGACAAGCAGGGCGAGGACAATGACGAGTGCGGACACGGTTTATTTGCTCACTTTGACAGCTGCCACGGGCGGATCGTCGCTCACTTAATGTCTTCCTCCCAGCTATTTCGTTATTGGCCAGCGCAGTAATGCTGGCGACGTTCCGGCCAGATAGTCGGCCGTCAGGTTTTTCAGCCGTCGGGTTTTGAGACGAACAAATCCATTCCCAGCCGCTGCGACAGGAATTTCGCCACCAGTTGGCCCTTGACGCTGTTTCCGGCGCCGTCGAGCGGCGGCGCGAAAGTGCCCAAGCCGCCCTTGCCCGGCGAGACGGTCACGATGCCGCCGCCAATTCCGCTTTTGCCCGGCAGCCCGATGTCATAAAGCCAGTCGCCCGACGTTTCGTACAATCCGGCCGTCGTCATCACGGCCAGCGCGTAGTGGCAGATCGCCGGATCGACGACGCGCTCCTTGGTCAGCGGATTGACGCCGCCGTCCGCGAGCGTTGCGCCCATGACCGCCAAATCCTTGGCGCTGACGTTGAGCGAGCACTGTTTGGTGTAAAGGTCGGTCGCCTGTGCCGGATCGAAATAGATTCGACCTAAGCTCTGCAGCAGTCGGGCGATACCTTGGTTGCGAAAATTGGTTTCCGAGGCCGAGCCATACACCTCTTCATTGAGCGGAAGCTTGCGGCCGGCGAAACGGGACAGACCGTCGTGAATGAATTGCCACTTGGCTGCGAAAGTGTCGCCCGGCACCAGGCTTGTGGTAGCGATTGCGCCGGCATTGACCATCGGGTTGGTTCGCCCGTCGGTACTGCGTTCGACGGCGGCGAGCGAATTGAATGGCATTCCGGTGGCGTTCGCGCCGAGCTTCTCGCGCGCCTGTTCCGCACCCATCTGTTGACAGACGAGCGCGAACACGAACGGCTTCGACACGCTCATGACCGAGAATTCGTGATCGGTGTCGCCGGCGGCATAGACGTTGCCGCTGACGCCGACCACGCACACGCCGAACAGTTCGCTCCGCGCCCTGGCCAGCGCCGGGTAAACTTGCGAATTCTCGCCGTCGGTATTGGATTTGAATCGCGCGTGCGCCTCGCTTACCAACGCCGCGACCCGCTCAGGGGTCGGCAGGTGACCGGTCGAGACGAAAGAAGAGTCGAGGCTATCGCCGCCTTGGCGCCGCTCTTGCATCTCTTTCTCCCAGCTCGGTTCCGAAGGCCGCGCGGACGCCGGCGCGCGATCGCCAACCGTTTTTGGATAAGCGGCGGCAAACAAGCGGCCGCCTGACTTCAAAGCGAAACGACCTGCACCGATACTTCCATATTGCTGAACGCGTTTGCCGGCCCTTCCCACATCCCGGAAACCGGACAGGCCTTTTCCTGTTCGCGGGCGACCGCGACGGAAACATGCTCGTTGCCGGCAAGCTTGTTGTTGGTCGGATCGAAACCGCGCCAACCCGCACCGGGAATGTAAATTTCCGTCCAGGCATGGGTGGCGCCATGCTGACCTTCCGCCATTTGAATATACCCACTGACAAATCGCGCTCCGAATCCCCAGTGCCTTGCAGCTTCCATCATGAACACCGCAAAGTCGCGGCACGAACCGCTGCCATTCGTCAGCGTGTCGCACGGCAGCTGGACGCCAGGATCGTCGCGGTGCTTGTAGGCAAAAGTGCGGTGGATTTTCGTGTTCAGGTTTTCGAGAAGCTCGAAAGTTCCGATGGTCTGTCCGGGCCGGTATAGCTCGCTCAGCCAATGCCGCAACCTCGGGCCCTCGTATGGATAACTCGGTAGGCGGTAGTGGATCAGCTCGACCTGCTCCTCGGGAGCGTACTGAAAGGGAAAAAGGCGGGCGTCAGGATCAATCAGGCACTCGATGGGATTGTCGTCATCCAGATCCACCTCCACCTCGCCAAGGATGCTCAAATTCTGCGAGGCCTCCGCAAATGTCAGAAGCACGATGGAATTGCCGTAGATGTCGCGCAGCCACCGTATAGTTGGCGCCGGCTCAACGTCGAGACGGCTGCTCACGATATGAACGTCGTGACCTTCGCGCGGCCGCATCATCAAGCGGTGTGGTCCGAATTTGACTGGCGCATTGTATTGGTATCTCGTCTTGTGAATGATCTTGATGCGCTTCTTCATATGGTATCTCCGTCACGACACGATGTTCGTCGCCAATTCTGCTTGGTGCGCGCTTATAGCACAATGGTTGGTACAATCTGGAGGAGCAGATTTCGAAAACTGACTGACAAAGTTGACTTGCAAGAAGTCGCGTGGGTCAAAAACGGACATGGCGACAACTCCGCGCGACGTTCGCTTTACCCCAAAAGCAGACATTGGCTGCGTGTTTATGAGTCCACGCCCTGATCAAAGATAGCCGCGGCTGCGCCAAAAGCGCTCGGCGGCCGGATGCAGCGGCACGCATTGCGGCGTGTCGAGCGCTTCGCGCGCCATGCGCTCGACCGGCAGATCGCCCGGCTCTTCCCACGGGATGCGCGCCTTGCGCGCATCGAGGCCGGCGCAAATCTGCGTCACCAGCGCGTCGTCGGCCTCGGCATGGACGAACACGGTCCAGCCGGAAAAATCGAGCGACAGCACGTCGTGCGGCAGTTTCGGATAGACGGACATCGGCAGCACGGCGCGGCGATAGCCCATGACCTCCAATTTTGCGACGGTGGTCTCGGCGAGCGGCAGGATGGTGATGCCGGCATCGAGCGCCTGCGGTACCCAGGAATGCGCGGCCTCGTCGAAGATCGCGTCGACCTCGCCGCGGATCAGCGCCTTGAATGTCTCGGTATATGGCCACGGCACGGAACCGGTCTTGCGCACTTCGCCGCCCCAGCGCGCGATGTCGTCGCGTGAAAAGCCCGCTGCCGCGGCGACGTCGTCGAACATGTGATGCAGGCTGTGGTCCGGCGTGGCGCGCATCAGAATGCGCAGCTTCGGTTTTTGGGTCGCGATGTCTTCAAAGCGGGTAAGCCCGGTCTCAGGCCGCACCGCGAACACGAAGGCGTCCCACGACGGGATGACGGCGATGGCGCGGACCGGCATCGGATTCTTGAAGATGCCCGCGCTGCGTAGCGCGACCGAAAGCACGGCGGCAGGATTGATCATCGCGAGATCGACTTCGCGCGCCGCCACCGCGAAAATACCGTCAGCCGAGCTCACGCCGGAAAACGTCACGGATCTGCCGCCGCGCGAATGCCTTAAGCTCACTGTGGGCAAGATATAATCCGGCACCGCGTCGGCGGCGGCACCGCCCGCCATTTCCGAGGCGATTTCCAGAACGAGACGCGAGCGCGTGACGTTGGGATTGGTGATGGGCGTGGTTGCGGTCGTCATCGTTGGGTTGATTCCTGTTACGGCGTGACCGGCACGAATTGCGTGGTGAACAGCACGTCGTCCGCCGGCTTATCGTGCAGCGTTCCCATGTCGATGAAGGATTGTTTCAGCGCCGCCACCGCCTGCGCATCGAAGCGGCCGTCGTCGATGAACATGCCGGCCTCGAAATCGTAATCCTTGCCGACCACCGCCGCGCTCTGATGCAGCACGCGCTCGGCCAGCGCCGAGGTTTCGTCGCGGTGGGTTTTCATGAACGCGATCGCGGCGAAGAAACCTTTGAGGAAGCGCCGGACCGTCTCGGGCTTGGTCGCGACCAGGGATTTCTGCGCGAACACCACGTGGGTGATGAAATGCGGCGCGTAGCGATCCATCGACGCCAGCATGCGGCCCTGCTTGCGCTCTTCGAGCCCAAAACCGGCTTCGGTCGACAGTACCACGGCGTCGACTTGTTTCGCCTTCAGCGCCGCGATGCTGATTTCGACCGCGCCCAACGGCACGGCGCGGATGCCGTCCTGGCCCCAGCCTTCTTGAATAGCCATCTGCTTGGCCAGCCAGTCGCTGAGCGAGCCCACCGACGACACCGCAATTAGCTTGCCTTTCAGATCGGCGATGGTCTTGATCGGCGAATCTTCGAGCACGATCGCCGAAATGTTGCGCGGCGGGCCGGCGAAAGCGGCGACGCCGATCCCCGGCGAGCCCTTGGCGACGAATGCCAGCCCCGGTCCGCTGCCGAGCCCGATATCGATGCTGCCGGCGGCGAGCGCCTGTTGCACCTTGGCGTCGCCACCGAGATCGGCGCTGTCGATATCGAGGCCAAGCTTAGCGAAGAACCCTTGCGCGATACCGATATCGACCGGCAGAAAAGTCCAAGCAGTGCCTTGCGCCTTGCCGACGTGGATTTGCTCGTTGGCGCGCGCGGCGTGCGCGCCGATGAGCGTGACGGCGGCAACCAGCAATAGGCCGCCATAGCGCGATATGCGTTGCGATACGCTCATGGATATTCTCGTCACGATTTAATCCGGCGTGATGCCGGCGTCGCGGATCACCTTGCCGTAGCGGGCGTAATCGTTGGCGATCTTCTCGGCGAAATGTCGGCTGTCGACATAGCCGAGATTGTAGCCAAGCGGCGTGAGCTTCTGCTGCACGTCCTGCATTTGGTCGACGTCGGCGAGCGCTGCGCCGACGCGGGCGACGACGTCGGGCGGCGTCTTCGCCGGCGCCGCCATGCCATACCAGACGGTGACGTCGAAGCCGGCAAAGCCGCTCTCGCTCACCGTCGGTACGTCGGGCAGGATGGCGATGCGCTCGGGCGAGGCGACCACGAGCGGCTTGATCTTGCCGGTCTGGATATATTGCATCAGCGAATTCGGCGTGGACCAGATCAGCGGAATCTGGCCGCCAAGCAAATCGCTCAGCGCCGGCGCCGTGCCCTTGTACGGCACGTGGGTGATGCCGATGCCGGCCATGACATTTAGCATCAAGGCGGCGAGATGGTGCGGCGTGCCGACGCCGGGCGTACCGACCGTGAGCTTGCCGGGATTGGCCCTGGCGTAAGCGATGACTCCCTTGAGATCCGACACCGGCGCGGCAGGTCCGGCGAACAACAGGATCGGCGTCGTCGCGATCTCCGCCACCGGGGCGAGATCGGCGACAACGTCGAACGGCACGTTGCCATGCAGCCATTTGTGCAGAACGGAGGAGGTTTCCATCAGCAGCATGGTGTGACCGTCGGGGGCGGCCTTGGCGACCGTGTCGGTGCCGATAGCGCCGCCGGCGCCGGTGCGGTTCTCCACCACCCACGCCTGATTGAGACGCTCGGAGAGTTTCGCGGCGAACTGCCGGCCGATGATGTCGACGCCGCCACCGGCCGCGATCGGCACGACAAGCGTCACCGGACGGGTATCCGGCGTCTGCGCGCCAGCGCCGATTGCGGTCACCGCAGCCGTTATTCCGAGCCCAAAGATCGACAGCCTCGGGGCCATCCGCATTGCTTCCTCCCGCCGAGATCATATTTGTTGTCAGGAGCGTAGCGCGCGGTCCCACACAGGACAAACCACCGGCGTTGCCGCCCCGTCGAATCTGGTCTAAGACCCCCTCGCGCGGGGCCGAGCCCCGGCGCCGGCGCGCAAACTGCGCGCTCTTTTTTTGTGCGCAAAAATGCGGATGTGATGCCTAAAAGGACCGACATCTCGACGATCCTGATCATCGGCGCCGGCCCGATCGTCATCGGCCAGGCCTGCGAGTTCGATTATTCCGGGACGCAAGCCTGCAAGGCGCTCAAGGCCGAGGGTTATCGCGTCGTGTTGGTCAATTCCAATCCGGCCACCATCATGACCGATCCGGATTTGGCGGACGCCACCTATATCGAGCCGATCACGCCGGAGATCGTCACCAGCATCATCGAGAAGGAGCGCTACGTCATCCCGGGCGGCTTCGCGCTGTTGCCGACCATGGGCGGGCAGACCGCGCTCAATACCGCGCTGTCGCTGCGCAAGATGGGCACGCTGGACAAGTTCGACGTCACCATGATCGGCGCCACCGCCGACGCCATCGACAAGGCCGAGGATCGAAAACTGTTCCGCGACGCGATGACGAAGATCGGCCTGGAGACGCCGCGCTCGCATCAGGTCAAGACGCTGATCCAGGCGCTCGAAGCGCTCGAGGACATCGGCCTGCCCGCCATCATCCGGCCGTCGTTCACGCTCGGCGGCACCGGCGGCGGCATCGCCTACAATAAGGCCGAGTTCATCGACATCGTCGAACGCGGCATCGACGCTTCTCCCACCAGCGAAGTGCTGATCGAAGAATCGGTGCTGGGCTGGAAAGAGTTCGAGATGGAGGTGGTGCGCGACAAGAAAGACAACTGCATCATCATCTGCTCGATCGAAAACATCGATCCGATGGGCGTGCATACCGGCGACTCGATCACCATCGCGCCGGCGCTGACGCTCACCGACAAGGAATATCAGATCATGCGCGACGCCTCGATCGCGGTGTTGCGCGAGATCGGCGTCGAGACCGGCGGCTCCAACGTGCAGTTCGCCGTCAATCCGGCCGACGGCCGCCTCGTCATCATCGAGATGAATCCGCGGGTGTCGCGCTCTTCGGCGCTGGCGTCGAAGGCAACCGGATTCCCGATCGCCAAGGTCGCCGCCAAGCTGGCGGTCGGCTACACCTTGGATGAGATCGCCAATGACATCACCGGCGGCGCGACGCCGGCCTCGTTCGAGCCGACCATCGATTACATCGTCACCAAAATCCCGCGCTTTGCCTTCGAGAAATTTCCTGGCGCCGAGCCGATCCTGACCACGTCGATGAAATCGGTCGGCGAAGCGATGGCGATCGGGCGCACGTTCCAGGAAAGCCTGCAGAAGGCGCTGCGTTCGCTCGAAACCGGCCTCACCGGCCTCGACGAGATCACCATCCCCGGCCTCGGCCAAGGCGACGACAAGAACGCGATCCGCGCCGCGCTCGGGACGCCGACGCCCGACCGCCTCCTGGCGGTGGCGCAGGCCATGCGGCTCGGCATGAGCGATGCCGAGATCCACACCGCCTGCCGGATCGATCCGTGGTTTTTGGCGCAGATCCGCGGCATCGTCGAAACCGAAGCCGAAATCCGCTCCAAGCGGCTTCCAGCCAAAGCTGGCGCGCTGCGCCGGCTCAAAGCGATGGGCTTTTCCGATGCCCGGCTCGCCAAGCTCACCGGCGAGACCGCGGCAGCCGTGACTCAAAAACGCCATGACCTCGGCGTGCGACCGGTGTTCAAGCGCATCGACACCTGCGCCGCCGAATTCGCTTCGCCCACGGCCTACATGTATTCGACCTACGACGTGCCGTTTGCCGGCCGCGCCGTCGACGAGGCGAGGCCGTCGGACAAAAAGAAAGTCATCATCCTCGGCGGCGGCCCCAACCGCATCGGCCAGGGCATCGAGTTCGATTATTGCTGCTGCCACGCCGCCTTTGCGCTCAAAGACGTCGGCTACGAGACCATCATGGTCAATTGCAATCCGGAGACAGTATCGACGGATTACGACACCGCGAACCGGCTCTATTTCGAGCCGCTCACCGACGAGGACGTGCTCGAAATCATCCACACCGAGCGCGGCAACGGCACGCTGCACGGCGTCATCGTGCAGTTCGGCGGCCAGACGCCGCTGAAGCTTGCTGAACCATTGGAACAAGCCAACGTGCCGATCCTCGGCACCTCGCCCGACGCCATCGATCTCGCCGAAGACCGCGACCGCTTCAAGCAGCTGCTCGATCGCCTAAAGCTGCGGCAAGCGGAGAGCGGCATTGCCACCAGCCCCGCCAAGGCCCGCGCCATTGCCGAGCAGATCGGCTATCCGATCGTGATCCGGCCGTCTTATGTGCTCGGCGGCCGCGGCATGGAGATCGTGTACGACTCGGCCCAGATCGATCGCTATCTGGTGCGGCTGACCGCCGATCTCGACCGGCCGTCCGAGCTTGCCGTCTCCGACCGCCGCCCGCTGTTGATCGACCGCTATCTCACCGACGCCATCGAAGTCGACGTCGATTGCCTTGCCGACGGCAAGGACACCTACATCGCCGGCATCATGGAGCACATCGAGGAAGCCGGCATCCATTCCGGCGACTCGGCCTGCTCGCTGCCGCCGCATAATCTTTCCGCCGCCGTGATCGCCGAGCTCGACCGGCAGACCCGCGCGCTGGCGCTGGCGCTGAAAGTCGGCGGCCTGATGAACGTGCAATACGCCATCAAGGACGGCGACATTTATGTGCTCGAAGTCAATCCGCGCGCCTCGCGCACGGTGCCGTTCGTCGCCAAGGTGATCGGGTTGCCGGTCGCCAAGATCGCGGCGCGCATCATGGCGGGCGAGACGCTGAAAAGTTTCAAGCTGAAGCCGCAGAATTTCGCGCCTGGCGCCGCCAAACATGTCGGCGTCAAGGAGGCGGTGTTCCCGTTCGCGCGGTTTGGACCGGCGGTCGATACCGTGCTCGGCCCGGAGATGAAATCGACCGGCGAAGTCATGGGCATCGCGCGGGACTACAACGTCGCCTTCGTCAAAAGCCAGCTCGGCGGCGGCTCGCGGCTGCCGAAAACCGGCACCGTCTTCGTCTCGGTCAAGGATGCCGACAAGGCGCGCATCCTGGAGGCGACCCGGCTGCTCGCCGGACTGGGCTTCAAGATATTGGCGACCTCTGGCACCCAGCGCTACCTCGCCGAACAGGGCGTCGCCGCGGTCAAGATCAACAAGGTGGCGGAAGGCCGCCCCCATATCGTCGACGCCATCAAAAACGGCGAAGTTCACCTGGTTTTCAACACCACCGAGGGGGCCACGGCGCTGGCGGACAGCCGTTCGCTCAGGCGCGCAGCCCTCTTGCATAAAGTGCCGTACTACACCACTCTCTCAGGGGCCGTCGCCGCAGCGCAGGGCATCAAAGCCTATCTTGGGGGCGACCTCGAGGTGCGTGCGCTGCAGAGCTATTTCGGGGCCGAAGCCGAATCTGATCAGGAATCGGGAAGGCCGCAGCGGCGGTACGTGTAGAGCCAGAGTTTGGGGTCGCGTGGCCGGATATCGTTTTTCGGCCCGCGACCTGAATTTTGTCTCTGCTCCCTTGTTTGGAGGTTTGCGACCGATGGATAAGATCCCGATGACAGCGGCGGGCTATTCGGCACTCGAAGCCGAGCACAAGCACTGCCAGCAGGTGGAGCGTCCGCGCATCATCCAGCAGATTACCGACGCGCGCACGCACGGCGATCTCTCGGAGAACGCCGAGTATCACGCGGCGAAGGAATCGCAGTCGCTCAACGAGGGCCGCATCGCCGAGCTCGAAGACAAGCTGGCGCGCGCCGAGGTCATCGACGTGTCAAAACTTTCCGGCGACACCATCACCTTTGGCGCCACCGTCACCTTGATCGACGAGGACACCGAAAAAAAGGCGGTGTGGCAGATCGTCGGCGAGCCCGAGGCCGACGCCAAGAAGGGCAAGATCTCCATCACCTCGCCGCTCGCACGCGCGCTGGTCGGCAAGAAGAAGGGCGCGCAGGTCGAGGTCGTCACGCCGGGCGGCGCCAAGGCCTACGAGGTCGTCAAGCTGGAGTGGAAATAGCGGTCGGCCGACAAAGTCTTCCATCCTCGCCGTCTTTCCCATCGTTTCGTCCGAATACCTTCGTTGACGATAACTCGCGCATCGCGCCTGTACGCGGTTCCATCTCACGTGGCAGTTGCGCCACACCTGTCGAAGAATCGCCGTTGGCCGACCGATAAGGCTGCAGCCAATGATTGTGCGGCTTGGCGACTATCTTCTATTTTTGTCTCGGGGGCTCCGATAGATCGCGTGATGGGGGAGCGGGGACTGTGGTCAAGGGCGGTTCGGGTGGCGGTGCGAAGCGGGGCACCGAGACCCGGCAATGGCTTATTTGGCACGGCGCCGATGGCACGCCGCGGCGCTTGACGGCGTTTTGTCTTTCCGCGGCGCTGAGCCTGTTGTGTGCGCTCGGCTGCAGTAAGCCGGCGCGCGCCGACGGTGGGGCGGGGAGTGCCGGCGCCGGCGGTGCCGGTGGCGTGGACAGCACAACCGGTACTGGCGGTAGCGGCGGCAACGGCGCTGCCGGCACATCGCAGGGCGGCGGGGGCGGCGGCGCCGGCCTGACTGGCGGTATCGGCGGCACCGGCGGCAACGATGGGCATGGCAATATCGGCGGTATCGGCGGCGCCGCCGGCAATGCCTCCTATGTCGGGACGACCTTGCCCGTTAGCACGGTATTTAGCAGCAATGGCGGCAACGGCGGCAACGGCACCGGCACCTTGGGCGACGGCGGTGGCGGCGGCGCCGGGGGCTATGGCGCGTTGATCACCGGCAACGGCAATCTCGGCACGACCTCAGGAGTAAGCTTCTTTGGCGGCAATGGTGGGAATGGCGGCAGCGGCCACAACGGCGGTAATGGCGGCAGTGGCGGCATCGGCCTCGATTTCCTAAATAGCGGGGCCGCAAGCGCCAATCTCAATGCAATATTGTTCGTCTGGGGCGGCATGGGCGGGGCCGCAGGCGCTGGAGGGGCGGCGGTCGATGGAGCGGGCGGCGCCGGCATCGTCGCCTCGAACCTGACGCTGAATCTCGGTGACGGCCACGATCTTAATGTCAGTGTCCTAGGGGGCCAAAGCATCCGCGGCAACGGCGGCGCCGGCGTCATCGGGTCGAACCTGACGCTGAATCTCAACGGCGGCGCTTTCAATGGTGGCGCGAGTATCAGCGGTGGCACCGGCGGCGCCGGCATCGTCGTCTCGAACTCGAACGTGACGCTGGGAATTAGCGGCGGTGTCGGGGGCGGCTTCAGCGATAGCGGCACCGCCGGCGCCGGCATCGTCGCCTCGAACTCGAACCTGACGATATCGGGCTCAGTTCAGGGCGGCGGCACCTTCAGCGGCACCGCAGGCGTCGGGATCGCCGCCTCGAACTCGAATCTGACGTTAAATAGCGGCAGCATTATTGAGGGCGGCTCCAACATTCCCGGCCCCGGCGCCGCCGCCATCGCCGGCTCGAACCTTACGATCGTGAGCTATAGCAGCAACATCCTAGGCGGCCCGGGCTCCGCGCCGGCGAATGCGATCAACTTTACCGGCGGCGACAATAGACTGACCAGCACCGGCATATTCGGCGGCATCGGCCTGACCGGCACACTGACGCTCGACCAAACCGCGGCTGCCGGTGCCATCGGCAGCGCCGTTTACAACGGCGTGATTTCCGGGACCGGCGCAGTCATCGCCACGTCCGATTCGGGTAACGTGGTCGTTCTCAGCGGCGCCAACACCTATACGGGCGCGACCACCGTCAATCTCGGCACGCTCGAGGTCGACGGTTCGATCGCGACGTCGAGCCTGACCACGGTCAACAGCGGCGGCACGCTGATCGGCACCGGCACAGTCGGCAACGCCCAGATCAACAGTGGCGGCATTTTTGCACCTGGCGCCGCAGGCCAACCCGGCACATCCATGACGATCGCGGGCAATCTCGCATTTCAATCGGGCGCGATCTATCTGGTCCAGCTCAACCCTGCGAATGCGACATTGGCCAATGTCACAGCCGGAGGCACTGCAACCCTCAACGGCACCGTCGACGCCTCCTTCGCCTTCGGCAGCTACGTCGCCAAACAATACGACATTCTCCATGCAGCCACGCTGAGCGGCACATTCGGCACGCTGCAAACCTTGAATCTGCCGGCAGGCTTCACCGCTAGTCTGAACTACACCAACACCGATGCATTTCTGGACCTGACGGCAGTGATGGGCCACACCGTTCAGACCGGCGGCCTGAATCCGAACCAGCAGAACGTCGCCAACGCGCTCAATGGCTTCTTCAACAATGGCGGCACGCTGACGCCGGGATTCTTGAACGTGTTCGGGCTGACCGGTGCCAGCCTGCAGAATACGCTGACGCAGCTGTCGGGTGAGGACGCGACCGGCAGCCAGAAGGGCGCGTTCCAGTTCATGTCGGAGTATTTGAGCCTCATGCTCGATCCGTTCGTCGCGGGTCGCGGCGGATCGGCGGCCGGCGGTGCAACGCCGTTCGCGCCGGAGCAGCAGGCGAGCTTCCCGCCCGACATCGCGCTGGCCTATGCCGCCATCCTCAAGGCGCCGCCGAAGCAAATCTTCGAGCAACGCTGGACCGCATGGGGCGCGGGCTTCGGCGGCTACAACAAGACCAGCGGCGATCCGACAGTCGGCACCAACACCGTCACCGCCCACGACGCGGGCTTCGCCGCCGGCATGGATTATCATTTCTCGCCCGACACGCTCGCCGGCTTCTCGCTGGCCGGCGGCGGCACCAACTGGGGCTTGGCGCAGGGTCTCGGCACCGGCCGCAGCGATGCGTTCTCCGGCGGCGTCTATGCCAAGACCCGTTCCGGCCCGTGGTATCTGGCCGGTGCGCTCGCCTTCGCCGACCATTGGTTCACCACCAACCGCACCGCAGCCTTCGGCGATCAACTCAGAGCGAACTTCAACGGCCAGAGTTTCGGCGGCCGCGTCGAGGCCGGCTATCGCTACGCGGTGCAGCCGATGATCGGCATCGCGCCCTACGCCGCGCTGCAAGCGCAGGGTTTCCACACCCCGCGCTATAGCGAAACCGACGTCACTGCCGGCGGCTTCGGGCTGACCTACAACGCCATGAGCGCGAGCGACACACGCGGCGAGCTCGGTGCGCGCTTCGACGATCTGACCATGCTGGGCGCCATGCCGCTCATTCTGCGCAGCCGCCTGGCCTGGGCCCACGACTGGGTAAGCAACCCGGCGCTGGGTGCGGCATTCGAGACGCTGCCGGGCGCGAGCTTCACCGTCAACGGCGCGGCGCCGCCGAAGAACTCCGCGCTCGCCACCGCCGCGGCCGAGCTGCACATGACGAAGAACTGGTCTCTCGCCGCCAAGTTCGACGGCGAGTTTGCGCGCAACGCGCAGACCTACGCAGGCACCGGCACGCTGCGCTACGCGTGGTGACATATTCTCCCCGTTTCCAACACCCTCACAATCCGTGATGATGGATTCAGGGTTCGCGCTTTGCGCGCCCCGGAATGACGCGGGGGGAAGCCGGCCATGAAATTCGGCGTATTCGACCACATGGACGATGCGGGCATCCCGCATGGCGAGCTGTTTGCCGGCCGGCTCCGGTTGGCCGAGGCTTACGACCGCACGGGCTTTTACGGCTATCACCTTGCCGAGCATCACGGCACGCCGATCGGTTGCGCGGCTTCGCCGGGAATTTTCCTCGCGGCGCTGGCGCAGCGCACCAAGAAGCTCCGCTTCGGCCCGTTGGTTTATCTGTTGCCATTCTATCATCCGCTGCGGCTGATCGAAGAAATCTGCATGCTCGATCAGTTGAGCGGCGGGCGCTTCGAGCTCGGCATCGGCCGCGGCGTGTCGCCGTTCGAGACCGCAAACTACGCGCTCGATTTCGCGCAGACCGGCGCGATGTACCACGAGGCGTTTCAGGTGCTGCTCAAGGGCCTCACCGCCGATGAGCTGACCTTCGAGGGTAAATTCTATCGCTTCGATAAAGTGCCGATGCTGCTCAAGCCGGTGCAGCGGCCGCATCCGCCGCTATGGTACGGCGTCAGCATTCCCGACAACGCCGATTGGCCGGCGCAAAACGACGTCAACATCGTCTCGCTGGCGCCGCGGCCGGCGGTGCGCCCGATCTTCGAGCGCTATCTCGCGACGCGCCGCAAGCTCGGCAAGGAGACCGCGACGCTCTACGGCGTCGGCCGCCACGTGGTGGTGGGCGATACCGATGCGCAGGCGCTCGCCATCGCGCGGCGCGCCTATCCGCGCTGGCGCGCCAACTTTATCTGGCTGTTCGAGCGCCACGGCTCGGCGCCCCGCGTCGCCGCTCATTATCCCGCGGCCTTCGACGAATTGGCGACCTTGAACATGGCCGTGGCCGGCTCGCCGCAGACCGTGCGTGATTTCATCGCAGCCGAAATCGAGGCGACCGGCCCGAATTATTTCGTGCCCTGGCTTGCCTTTGGCGACATGTCGGTCGACGAAGCCCTGCACTCGGTCGATCTGTTCGCCCGCGAGGTGATGCCGGCATTTGGGTAACGGCGGGCCCGGAAGCGGAACCGGCCGGCATGGCCGGTAGCCGTGTTCGCGCTGAGACTGCATGTCGCACTCCAACAATTTATCTTGCAGGAGTCGTTTGTCATCTATACAATCTTAGGATGAATTAACAAGGGAGACATCAAACATGAACGCCGATTTGCATGCGCTGCCCTCGTTCGACGACGCGATGCCACTTGGGCTCGGCGACGAGGCATTCGTTCGCGACCTTCATGACGTGCTCGAAAAGCACGGCAACCTCGACAGATTTGGTCTGTGTCTGTTGCACGATCATTTCCCCGTTGCCGGAGACGAAATATTGCTGGAATCCAACGATCACACGGCGCGCACGCTGAACCTGGAAGTCGTCAAGCGGGCCGATCTCCCAGCCGGCAAGTTCACCAGCTGGCGGATCGGCGGACCGAACGCTCAGGCACTCGAGGCCCTGACCGCTTGCGCCATGGACAAGTGCAAGATCGAGGCGCTGACCGCCTGCGCCATGGACAAGTGCAAGATCGAAGCCCTGACCGCCTGCGCCATGGACAAGTGCAAGATCGAGGCGCTGACGAAGTGCGCTCAGGACAAGTGCAAGATCGAGGCCCTGACCGCCTGCGCCATGGACAAGTGCAAGATCGAGGCCCTGACCGCCTGCGCGATGGATAAGTGCAAGATCGAGGCCCTGACCGCCTGCGCCATGGACAAGTGCAAGATCGAGGCCCCGACCGCCACAAGCAGCATAGAGGCCTGACCGTCAGCGCCGTAAACTGGAACGCTCGCAACCAGGACAGGAATCCCTGCGCAACCTGGCTGGCCGGATTCTTCGGTCGTTCCCGAGGAGCTCTGGTGTGCTCCGGCTCGATGGCGTTGGAGTTGGCGCTGCTGCATCTGGGCGTCGAACCGGGCTGGCGAATAGTCGTCCCGTCCAACAGTTGTCCGCAGGTGGCTGCTGCGGTCCTGCGCTGCGGATCAATTCCGATCATTGTCGACACCAGCGACACGCTGTTGCTGACCGGCCGCGCACTGCAATGTCTGGATGAGCCGCCGCACGCCGTCATTGCCGTGCACGCATGGGGGCTGCCGTGCGCGCTGGCGGAGCTGCGGCAGGCACTCGGCAGCCGGGTGGGCATCATCGAAGACGCGGCTCAGGCTTGGGGCATGCATACGCCCGACAATGCCGGCGCCGGCACGGCGGACGTGGTGGTGACCTCCATGGGACCAGACAAGCCGCTGTGCATCGATGGCGGCGGAGCGGCGTTCGCCGGTGCCGATATCTGCGCGCACATCGACACCTGGTCGCCCGGACAACGGGAGCGTGACCGCCCGGCTTTCGCCGTTGCGCTCTCCAAATACGCTCTGCCGCATATCCCAGCCGCGGTCGAGCGGGCCGAGGTCCGAACCGAACACCTGCGTCGGCGCGTTCCCCAGCTTGTTTGCCAATTGTCGGAGCTGGGCCTCGCGCCATGGTCCGTGGACGGGGCGCCGCCGCCAAGTTGGGGCTTCGTGCCGGTGCGAGCGCGAGACCAAGCGGAATTCGAGCGGCTGCGCTTTGCACCGGAAGCCGCGGAGCTCGGCGTCTGCGCTCCGGCGTCGCTGGAAGACCTGCCGATGTTGCGCGATCGCGCCGTGACCGTTCGCCTGCCGGCAACGCAAGGCCGCTGGCTGCTTGTCGATCCGATTTCCGCACTCGCCAATCCCGGCGCGGTCGAGCGTTGGACGAAAAGGGCTCGGGCATGAATATTCGCAGCGACGCCGACGCGATCCTCGAATGCGAAGACCAAGCGGGATATTGCGTCGTGCCGGACGTGATCGGACCGGAGCACGCGGACGCAGCGCGCCAGGCTCTCGCGGCGCTGGAATGCCGGCGCTCCGGCGAGACGATCTGCTCGACCCGCAACGTCATGACCAGGCACACGATGTTGCGCGACCTCGTCCGCCACCCCGGCGTGCTGGAGCTGCGGCAGCGTCTGCTCGGGGCCGACATGGTGTGTTCGAGCTGCACCGCGATCACGCTGCTGCCCGGGCACGACGGCATGGCCTGGCACGTCGACTATCCCTATTGGTCGATCCAGCCGCCGTATCCGACCTGGGATCTGGCTGCCTACGCGCTCTGGATGCTGGACGACTTCACTATCGACAACGGCGCCACCGGCATCATTCCGAATTCGCACCGTCGCGCCTTTCCCCCGCAATTCGCCCGCGATCACTGGCCCGCCGACGCGGTCGTGGCCGTCGGACGAAAAGGCAGCGTTTTGCTGGCCAAAGGACCCTATTGGCATACGGCCCGGCCCAACCCGACTGCGGTCCCCCGATCCGCAGTGATGGTGTCTTATCTGCGCGCGTTCTGCATCCCGCACACCGATATGCAGAGGCAGTTGCGCAATCTGCATGATCCGTCCGCGAGCGAACGCACGCTGTTCGGCATGGAGCAGTTCGTCCCGCGCAACGAAGATGGGCCGTGACGACAATGGACGGCGATACATCGAGTCCTGGCGCCGACGCCCGCATCGGCCGCTTTCTTGGCTGTCACTGGGGCAAACGGCCGGGGCATGTCCACGCCGGAATTGACCATCCGATCTGCTCCGCGTCGGACATGTTGCAGATCATTCGTAACCTGTCGGATGCGATCGAAGCCGGGCGCGAGGTCGCGGCTCGCTTCTATATCGATGACCTGCAGGTCACGCCGCAACATCCTCTCGAGCAAGCCTTTCTGTTGGCGGATTCCGATACGACGCTCGCTGCCTATATCGAGACGATATCGCGGCGCCTGGGGCGGCGCCCGTTTTGCATCGTCATCGACGATGCGGCCCTGCTTAACCACGCCGTGTGGCAGCGCATGCAGCGGCTCGCGGCCGATATCGTCCGATATTTCGGCTACCCGACCGGACGCATCGAATACAACGCCTTCCTCGGCACGTGCGAGTTCACACCATTTGGTATTCACCGCGACAAGTCGCACACCTTCACCGTGCTTGCCGGCAGCGAGACCAAGACCATGTTGACTTGGCCGCCGCAAGTGTTGACGCCGCGGCATGGCGACCGCATCACCAAAGACCCGGCACGCATCGTATCGCTGTCGAACCAGGGCACTTGCTGGCGGACCATTTCGGCGACCGACGTGCTCTACATGCCTCCGGGCTGGTGGCATGTCTCGCGCAAGGACGCGTCGTCGCCGTTTCAGGCCAGCCTGGGATTGGGGTTCGCATTGGAACAGACCCCGGCCGAGGATGTCGCGGAACTGGTGGCCCGCGAACTGCGGAACGTGCTGCATGGCGCGTGTTGCGACGTTGGCCTGGATCCGGAACGCGCCGATCATTCGGCCGCTGCGGCGAGCGGGGATACGCACGTCGAGCTCAGCGCGCAAAATACGGTCGCCCTCGCCCTGGCGCGCACGGCGCTCGCGCCCGCAGGCGGCGTCATGGACAGCGTCGAAGCCGCGTTACGGTTGCGCACGCTGCACCGTCTCGCGGGCCTCGTCGAGAGTACCCGGACCAGAAACCTCGAGCCGATGTTTCCTCCGCCTCGTTCCGACAGCCGGATCGACGCAACGTGCCGCGTTCGCCTTGCCGCAAAGCTGTTGCGCAGCGAAATCGGCGGACGACTGGTGTTCTCGGTCAACGGTGCATCGTTCACGCCCCAAGCGCCCAATGGCCCATTCACGCAGACGCTGCGGATGCTGGAAACCGGCGACGCCGTCGCCGTGCGCGACCTTATCGCGCGCGGCGGCGATGACGTTCGCCGATTTCTCGAATTCGCATGGTCATTCCACGCCCTCGATATCGTCGATTGACGGAGCACGATTTGTGGCCGCGCAGGATTGTTCCGTCGCCAACTCCGACTTGGCGCTTCCCTTCGCGGCCGATGCGCCGCTGCGCAGTCTCGCCGACTTTGCGACGGCCGGTCAGACGCTCACTCCCGAAACGATGCTCCATGTGCGCGACGCCCGGGTTATCTTCGCCAATTACGGCGCCCTGCTGGCTGATTTTGCACCGGCACTTCTTCGGAATCTGCCGTCGCCCGACCCCAGCGACGCAGCTTGCCGCAAAGCCCTTGACGAATGGCTGGTCGGGCACGCGGCCTGCGTCTCGGTGAGTCAGGCGGCAAGCTTGGCGGTGAGCACGCCGATACCGCTCGACGGCACGTCACGGCGCGTTTGGCGGCCGCCGCGATACGGCCGCGCTGCCGTCATGGTCGACCAGGCAAGCGGCGCGATCTTCGACGTCAAGGGCATCGGCGTGCCGCCGGATGAACAGCCGTGGCTGCCGAATTCAAACGGGCTGATGACGTTGGAGGAGGCCGTCCATGAGGTGCTGATGGAACATCTGGTGTTCGCCGTCATGCAGCGTGCCGGCGTGGATGTGCGGCCGCTGCCGAGCTATGCCGTGCTCGACCTCGGCTTTGATGCGGTCTGGCATGATGGACGCGCGCCGCAGCGGGCGACAGCCCTGGTTCGCCGGGCGGCGACGCGTCCGCGCTGCCAATGGAGTCGCGCAGTCCAGGGACGCGAGATGGCGCATACGCTGATGCAGATCGAGCTGTTGCTGCGCAGCTACGGCATCAGCGCCAGCGTCTGTGGGGCGGTTCGCCTGCGCCTTACGGCCGCCGATCGGCACCGGTGGATTTTCCGCGACGACGACGAACTGACGATTCCAGAAGACCGCAAGGCCGCCGTTTTTGCGGCGGCCGGTTGGTCGGAGCACGATCTCATCGTGGATGGCGTAAATGTCCAGGTGACCAGCGACCTGCAAAGCAGGCCGCTCCGTGCCCGGCTGATGGATTTTGGCCGCTACTCTTTCCGCGAACGGTTCGACACCGTCATGTACTCATGGTTCGACGCCGAATATCTGAGCATGAACGGCGCCTACTTGCGTCCGAACGATGCGTTCTACGTGCAGCCCGATCGGGAATGCGGGCTGGCGCGCTTCGAAAATTCGGAGCCCCATGGAGCATTGTTCGACGCCGTGGTCCGATATCGGAGCGGCAGGGCCGAGCGATCCGATGTCGCGGCTGCCATGCGACACGCCGTCCATGCCGCAGTGTGCTTGCTCGACAGCGCGCCGCAACGCGCGGCGCCGGCCCCGGCGCGAGCGCGATCGGTTCCGGAAAGCGCCGACGCGGGTCGTGACGCGGCGGTTCCGCCTGAGGGGAGCCTTGCCAGGCGCGCATAACCGGTGCGCCGGCTGCAGTCTGGGCGAGAACCATGTCGTCGTTGCGCGTTGCAACGCGTCCAGGGGTAGTGTGCCTTGCGTCTCTTGCATAGCTTGGGAAAATCCCTAAATTCTCAAGGCATTCTGACCCCCCAAAAACCGCGGTAAGGGACGCGTCGACCCGGTGAGCAAAACTACCCACGCCAAAGTCGTCATCATCGGCTCGGGGCCTGCCGGCTACACGGCGGCGATCTATGCGGCGCGCGCCATGCTCGACCCGATCATGATTCAGGGCGTGCAGGCCGGCGGCCAGCTCATCACCACCACCGACGTCGAAAACTATCCGGGCTTCGCCGACGTCATCCAGGGGCCTTGGCTCATGGAGCAGATGGAGAAGCAGGCCGCCCATGTCGGCACCAAGATGGTCCCCGACCATGTCAGCAAGGTCGATGTGTCGCGGCGGCCGTTCCGCATCGAATGCGATTCCGGTGAGGTCTATGTCGCCGAGACGCTCATCCTCGCCACCGGCGCACAGGCGCGCTGGCTCGATCTGCCGTCCGAGCAGAAATTCCGCGGCTATGGCGTGTCCGCCTGCGCCACCTGCGACGGCTTCTTCTACCGCGGCAAAGAGGTGCTGGTGATCGGCGGCGGCAATACCGCGGTCGAGGAGGCGCTGTTTCTCACCAATTTCGCCGCCAAGGTGACGCTGGTGCACCGGCGCGACAGCCTGCGCGCCGAGAAGATCTTGCAAGACCGGCTGTTCAAGCACCCGAAGATCGAGGTGGTCTGGGATACGGCGCTCGACGACGTCCACGGCGCCGAGAGCCCGCTCAAGGTCACCCACGCGCGGCTGAAGAATCTGAAAACCGGCGTCGTCAGCGAGCGCACCATCGACGGCATCTTTATCGCCATCGGCCACGTGCCGGCGACCGACTTGGTCGTAGGCCAAGTGGAAATGAAGCCGACCGGCTACATCAAGACCGCACCGCACTCCACCGCCACGTCGGTGCCCGGCCTGTTCGCCGCCGGCGACGTCGCCGACGAGGTTTATCGCCAGGCCGTCACCGCCGCCGGTCTCGGCTGCATGGCGGCGCTCGAAGCCGAACGTTTCCTCGCCGCGCATGCGGAGCACCGCGCTGCGGCCGAATGAGTAGGTCTCTCCCGCTCAAGCGGAGAGAAAGAAAGTACACAATGGATTGGGACAAACTGAAGGTTTTTCACGCCGCCGCCGAGGCCGGCAGCTTTACCCATGCCGGCGAGCATCTCGGGCTGTCGCAATCGGCGGTGTCGCGGCAAGTCAGCGCACTCGAGCAGGAGCTTTCGGTCTCGCTGTTTCACCGCCACGCCCGCGGCCTGATCCTGACCGAACAGGGCGAATTGCTCTATCGCACCGCCCACGACGTGTTCATGAAGCTCGAAGCGGCGCGCGCCAAATTGACCGACAGCCGCGAGCGACCGAACGGCGACCTGCGCGTGACCACGACGCCGGGCATCGGCATCCATTGGCTGACGCCACGGCTCGGCGAATTCATCGAGCTCTACCCGGAAATCCACATCACGCTGCTCACCACCGACGAGGAGCTCGACCTCGCCATGCGCGAGGCCGACGTGGCGATAAGGCTACGCCAGCCGACGCAGCCCGACCTGATCCAACGAAAACTGTTCTCGGTGCACTTTCACGTCTACGCCTCGCCGGAATATCTCAAGCGCTTCGGCACGCCGCGCACCTTCGACGATCTCGACAATCATCGCGTGCTCGTGCTCGGCGGCAACGTGCCACCCTACCTGCAACGCTCGCGCTGGCTCGTCGAGGTGGCGCGCGACGGCAAAGGCCCACGCGTGCCCCACCTCGTGATCAATAATATCCTTGGTATCCTGCGCGCCTGCCAGCGCGGCATCGGCATCGCCATGCTGCCGGACTATCTGGTCGAGGAGAACGGCGGCCTGGTGCAACTGTTCGGCGAGGCCGAGGCCCAGGCGCTCGACGCCTACTTCGTCTATCCCGAAGAGCTCAAGACCGTGGCGCGCGTGCAGGCGTTCCGCGACTTTCTCGTCGCCAACGCGCAGCGTTGGAATTTTTAAAGCACCGCCGTCGCGAGCGACGCGACGCATCACCGACATCGCGACATCGTGACGCGCGAAGAATGTGGCAAGTTGCGCGCGCGTCGCCCGTATTTACGCGGCGATTACGCGCGGACTTATGCACCTTGCGACGACCGCATGGCTGGCATGTCACCCCCTGCGTTGTGTGCCTGCACTGCGACTCGCATAATCCGATCGTGCTGCAGGCAAGCGGTCGCCTCATCCTCCCAGATCGGCGATCGTAATGTCGGCAGATGTTCCCCTCTGGAAGGTGAATCGTCGACGCCCCCACGTCGACGAACTAAACCGGGCCCGCAAGGGCCCGGTTTTCTTTTTGCCGGAGGACAGATGACGGACGACAGACGACGGAAAGTCGTACTGCTTGTCCCACCCCAATTTCTCCTCTAATCCGTCCTCTGTCGTCCGTCCTCTGTCATCAGTTTTCCCATGAAAATTTCCATCCTCGACGATTACCACGATACCGTGCGCACCCTGCCCTCTTTCGAAAAGCTCAAAGGCCGCGACGTCACCATCTGGAACGATCACGTCCAGGATACCGATGCGCTGGCCGAACGGCTGCGCGACACCGAAGCGCTGGTGCTGATCCGCGAGCGCACGAAAATCCGCGAGCCCCTGCTCGAACGCCTGCCCAAGCTCAAGCTGATCAGCCAGCGCAGCGTCTATCCGCACATCGACGTCGAGGCCTGCACCCGGCTCGGCATCATCCTGTCATCGAGCCAGCATCCGGGCGCGCCGTCGCACGCCACCGCCGAAATGACCTGGGCGCTGATCCTTGCCGCCATGCGGCAGATTCCGCAGCAGATGGCGTCGCTGAAAGCCGGCCGCTGGCAGATGGGCGTGGGCTCGACACTGCGCGGCAAGACGCTGGGCATCTATGGCTATGGCCGCATCGGCGGCGTCGTCGCCGGCTATGGCCGCGCGTTCGGCATGAACGTGCAAGTGTGGGCGCGCCCGGCGGCATTGGCCAAAGCGAAGGCTGACGGCTACGCGACCGCGGCCAGCAAGGAGGCTTTCTTCGCCGACTGCGACGTCATCTCGCTGCACATGCGCCTCGTCGATGCGACCCGCCACATCGTCACCGCCGCCGATCTCAAGCGGATGAAGCCGACCGCTTTATTGGTCAACACCAGCCGCGCGCCGCTGATCGAGCCCGGCGCGCTGGTCGAGGCGCTGCGCACAGGGCGCCCGGGCATGGCGGCGGTCGACGTCTACGAGGATGAGCCCGTGGTCGATAAGACGCATCCATTGCTGAATATGCCGAATGTGATCTGCACGCCGCATCTCGGCTACGTGACGCGCGAGGAATACGAGACGCAATTCATCGACATTTTCGACCAGATACTCGCTTACGCCGCGGGCACGCCGATCAACGTCATCAATACCGACGTGTTGAGCCACGCCCGGAAGATCTAGGCCGGCTCCAAACCCTTGGCCTTGAGCACGCGCTTGGCGTCCGGCGTAATGAGGAAATCAATCACAGCTTTGCCCGCTTCGGCGTGGCTCGCATTCGCCGGAATGCCGGCGACGAATGGCGTCACCATTTGAATTTCCGGCGGCAGCGGGCCGACGACGTCGATGCCGTCAACGGCCATCAGCTCTGCCATCTGCTGAATGCCGATATCGGCCTCGCCGCGCAGCACGACGAGGCCGGCGAGCCCGGCGGCGCCGCCGGCGCCGTATTTCGCCTTGGCCTGCATCGCCGCGGCGATGCCGAGCTGCTCGAAAACTTTTGCGAGATGAACGCCGCTCTGGCCGCCGCCGACCGGTTTTGAGCAGGCGATCGATTTCGCCGCCAGCATGGCGCGCTTGAAGCCTTCGACCGATGAGATGTCCGGCTTCGGCGCGCCTTTTTGCACCGCGACGCCGATCGACGATGTGGCGATGTCGACGATGCTGCCGGCGACCAACTTGCCGCTACCGACCAAATCGCGGGCGCCGGCCGCGGACACGATCGCCATGTCGGCCGGCTCGCCTTCGCCAAGCTGCTTTTCAAGCCGCAACGACGGCCCGAGCGTGACGGCGAGACGATTGCCGGTGGCGCGTTCGAAGACCGGTGCCAGTTCCTCGAACACCGTCTTCATCGCGGTGGTGCTCAAAACCTTGATGTCGATTGGCGGCACCGGCGGCCTCCTGGTGGATTTAAACTACGCGTCGCGGCCTTGCATGATGACGTTGAGCAGCGCCGGCGTGCCGGCGCGCACCGCGTCGAAGGCGCGCTTGAGCGCCGCCGGCAGATCGCCCGGCTCAACGACTTTTTCGCCGACGCCGCCGCAGGTGGTGATCACACCCTCGTAGTCGGGCGAAGGTTTCAGCTCGGTCAGCGGCATGATGTTGGCCTTGGCGGCGTAGCCGCCGGGAAACACGTCGAGCGTCGAGGCGCGCACCGCGTGCCAGCTTTGATTGTTGGCGATGATGGTCAGGGTCGGCAGGCTTTCGGCGCGGCCGACATAATGGAACGGCAGCGGATTGCCGAACATATACGAGCCGTCGCCGACGATGGAGATCACCTCGCGCTCGGGCGCTGCGAGTTTGGCGCCGAGCGCCGCGCCGAGGCCAAAACCGAGGCCGCCGGCCAAGAGGCTGCCCATATAGCTGCCCTGTTTGGTGAGCTGGAGCTGGCTGATCGGCACGCCGAGCTCGTTGATGATGATGGCGTCCTCGGTTTTCAGCTCGTTGAGGCAGGCGGCGATGTGCGACGTCGAGATCGGCGTGCGTCCTCGCGCGGCTTCGAGCGCGCGGCGCCGCGAGGCGACGAGCTCTTCGCGCAACGCGGCAATCGCCTTGCGCCGCGTTTCGATACCGTCGCGTTTCATTCGCTTGCGCAGGCTCTCGCGCAGCAGCGGCAGCGCGCCGCGGGTCGTGCCGGTGATCAACAGATCGGCCTCGAAATCGCGGAACGGATATTGCGTCTGCAGCGGATCGGGCGAGATGTGGATGATCTTGGCGTCGCGGCCCGGCGATACCGCCTTCGGCACCCACGGCACCGGTGCATCGAGCACCAGCACGACGTCGGCGCGCGGCAACAGCGCCTTGACGTCAAACCCGAGATTCATCGGGTGATTGGACGGCAGGTTGAGGTCGTTCGGCTCGCCCTGCGCCACCGGCAGTGCGAACTCTTCGGTCAGCGCCGCGAACGCAGCGAAGGCTTCGGGAGAGCGGCCCAGTGCAGACGTCAAAACAAGCGGAAACTGCGCGCCGGCCAAAAGATCCGCCGCGGCATCGATCGCCTCCTGCGACGGCACCGCCGCCATGGCGCCGAGCGGGCGCTCTTCGTTGCGCCGCGGTGCGGTTGCCGCATCCGACAGCACTTCGCGCGGCAAGGTGAGATAGACCGGGCCACGCGGCTCGCTCATGGCGATGTCCAGCGCGCGGTCGACGATCGCGGCGACCGGCTGGCCGGAGCGCAATTCGTAATCCCATTTGGTGAATTCGCGCACCATGCCGCCCTGATCGAACGATTCCTGACCCCAATGGATCGGCCGGTTGCGCGAGGCATGGTGGCCGGTCTCGGTGATCGGCGTGCGGCCGGCGGCGAGCAAAATCGGAATGTTATCGCGCGCCGCATTCATCAGGCCGTTGACCGTATTGCCGGTGCCCACCGTGACGTGGACCATGACGGCGGCCGGCTTGCCGGCGATCTTGTAGTAACCGTGCGCCATGGCCATGGCGACGTTCTCATGAGGCACGGTGATGACCTTGGGAAATTTGCGCCGGCCGTTGGCGTTCATGGCGAGCGATTCGATCACGGGCGCGAAATCCGTGCCGGCATTGGCGAACACATAATCGATGCCGCGCTCGGCAAGCCGCGCCAGATAGGCCTGCGCGGAAATGTCTGGGGATTCGGGATTTCGCATTGCTCGGTCCTGTCGGCGTTTCCGGGTGATTGAAGGCTGATTGGGGCCGCACCATAAAGGCCAAAACCGGCCTCCGATAGCCCGTTCGGGGCGGTTGCGAAACGCCGCCGCGAGCTTTGCGGCGGCAGCCATCAACTCTATGTGAGATCGGCGTTGGGCCGGATCAATTTACGCTCGGCCCGTAACTGTCAGCGTGAAACTACGCTACAACATCACCACGTTATTTGCGGGCAGCGGCGCAACGCCGGACGCGATTGGGAGGGACACATGATCACACGCCGACAAGCCTTGTACGCCGGAGGCGCCGGCCTCGCCGCGCTCGCCATCGGCCGCATTGCCAGCCCCCACGCCGCGAAGGCGACGACCAATTACGAAGTCACCCACACCGACGCCGAATGGCACAAGCTTTTGACACCGGCGCAATACGACGTGCTGCGCCAGGAAGGCACCGAGCGGCCGTTCACCAGCGAACTGCTCAAGGAGCATCGCGACGGCACGTTCGCCTGCGCCGGCTGCGACCTGCCGCTGTTCTCGTCGAAGACCAAGTTCGAAAGCGGCACCGGCTGGCCGAGCTTTTGGGCGCCGCTCGACAAAGCCGCCGACGAGACCACCGACCGCTCGTTCGGCATGTCGCGCACGGCGGTGTCATGCCATCGCTGCGGCGGCCATCTCGGCCATGTCTTCAACGACGGGCCGAAGCCGACGGGCTTGCGCTATTGCATGAACGGCGTGGCGCTCAAATTCGCGCCGGCCGCGCCCGGGGCGAGCTAGATGTAGCTAGGTGTAGCCTGGATTGAGCGAAGCGAAATCCGGGAGCAGCGTTTCAACATTCGATCGTTCCCGGGTTTCGCTGCGCTCAACCCGGGCTACATAAGGGAGCGACCAATGCGAGTCTTACTTTTCACGCTGGGAATTCTCGTTGCCGTTACCGCGCTTGGCACAGCTGCGCAGGCGCAAAATTATCCGTGGTGCGCGATCTACGGCGGCGGCAGCGCCGGCGGCGGACGCAATTGCGGCTTCAATACCTTCGAGCAATGCATGGCGACCATCAGCGGCATCGGCGGCACCTGCCAGCAAAACACCACGTACCAAGGCCCCGCCTCGGCCAGTTCCAGCAGCACCAATTATCAGCAGCGCAAAAACTGGCAACAAAAGTGGTAGGCGCGGTTTCCGCCCGTTCTAGTTCAATACTGTGACTCTGATGAATGGTCCGGATGGGCCGCGATAGATATCGACGTGGATCAGCACCGTTCCATTGACGATGCGTGAAATAACGCCAGGCTCGGCTTTGCCATTTTCAAGCATTTGCTCCAGGGCCGCCCGATTGCCCTCGTCCGCAAAAAATTTGTCACCTTGATCTTGCGGGTCTCTGATGCCGAAACGATGAAAGTTGGCGCGATCTTGTCTGATGATCGCGGCGGCTGAAGTAAGGCGCTGTCCGTTCGAGTTGGAGTGATCTGCCACGCTCAAGAATGCGACGTAACTATCAATCAGCTCCTGAGCTCGACTTGGCGTTGCCATGAGCACTGTTGCGCAGATTGAGACTGCGATAATGAGCGTCCTGATCACGAACACCTCCCTTTGTTGAGCGATCGAGAGCCTGGACTGTGATCCAATTCAATTGAATCGGATCACAGTCCAGCTTTTTCGTTTTGAGCATGATCTTTTCGGAAAACCGGCATCCACTTTTCCGGATCATGCTCTAATTCGACAGAACCGATAATGCGGCCGGCTGCGTCACGTCCCAACCTTAAGCTCCGAAACAAGGCCGCGCAGCGCCGCCACCGTGCTCAGCGCGACGATGCGGCCGGTGCGCGGGTTCTCCGATGGCACGTTTTCGATCGACATGGCAAAGCGCGCGGTGTCGGCGTCGACTTCGATGCGGTGGGTGTTGCGATCGAGCGCCGGATCGGCCCAGATTTCGAGCCGCGTTTTTTCCGGCCCGATGCCGGCGAGGCATAGTGCGGCGGCAACATTGACGTTCTGCGGGAAGCCGCGGGCGCCCTCGCCCGCCGTGCCGTCGAACACTTTGCGCGCGGTGTTGAGGCCTTTGAGCGAAATGCCGCGCTCGACCAGATAAGGCGCGCCGTCGAGGCCGTCCGGCGGCTTGCGCGTGATCATGGTAACCGAGTGGATCGTGCCTTCGGCGGCGGCGCGCACCGCGTCAAGCCCGATCAGCCCGCCGGTCGGCACCAGGATGCGCGCGCCGGTCTCTTTCGCCCGCGCCACCAGATCCCAGTTGTCGAGAAGCTGGCCGACGCTGAGCGGCATGAACAGCTTGCCGCGTTCGATGACCGATAGCGCCACGGCGCGAAACATCGCCGGCGGCAGGCATTCGACCACCAGGTCGCAAGTTTCCGCGAGCGCCTCGGCGGCAACGACCGGAATGCGGCCGCCGACTTGCGGCAGATTGCGCCGCGCCTTGTCCTGATCGCGCACCGAGACGGCGGTCAGAACCAGGCCCGGAATGCCGGCTTCGATCCGCCGCGCCACGTCGAGGCCGACGGCGCCGAGACCGGCCAATCCGACCTTGAGAGCCTCTCGCACCACGTCTTGCCCCCGCATTCCCTACCCTGGCGGCCATCCGCCCGGCCCGATACATTCCGTGTCTATGCGCCGGCCACAGGCCGCGCAACAGCCCGGGCGTCGTGCCACCATGACCGACGAGATGAAGAGACATTTCATGACCAATATCAATCCGAGCACTTTCACCACGCGGCCGGAGATCGAAGGCACATTCGGCGTGGTGACGACGACCCATTGGATCGCCACCGCCGTCGGCATGGGGATTCTGGAGCGCGGCGGCAATGCCTTCGACGCCGGCGTCGCCACAGCCTTCACACTGCAAGTGGTCGAACCGCATCTCAACGGCCCCGGCGGCGACGTGCCGGTCATCGTCTATGACGTCAAGCGCAACAAGCCCGAGGTGATCTGCGGGCAAGGACCGGCTCCGGCAAAAGCAACAATTTCGCATTATCGCAGCGAAGGCCTCGATCTCGTGCCCGGCACCGGGTTGCTCGCGGCTTGCGTGCCCGGCACCTTCGAAACCTGGATGATGCTGTTGCGCGACTACGGCACCATGTCGATCGCCGACGTGTTGGCGCCCGCGATCGGTTACGCCCAGAACGGTTATCCGTTGCTTGAGCGCGCCAATTCCACGATCTCGACCGTCGCCGACCTGTTCCGCCAATATTGGCCGACCTCGGCCGTGGTGTATCTGCCGGACAACAAGGTGCCGGCGACCGGTTCGCTGTTCACCAACAAGACGCTCGCCGCCACCTATGCCCGCATCGTCAAGGAAGCCGAGAGCGCCGGCGGCGACCGCGTCGCGCAGATCGAACGTGCGCGCAAATCCTGGTCGAAAGGTTTTGTCGCCGAGGCGATCGACCGCTTCTGCCGCACCCAGGAGATCATGGACACCAGCGGCCACAAGCATCGCGGCGTGCTGACCGCCGACGACATGGCGCGCTGGACGCCGCATATCGAAGCGCCGCTGACCTACGACTATCGCGGTTACACGGTGTGCAAGACCGGGCCGTGGGGACAAGGCCCGGTGACGTTGCAGCAGTTGGCGTTGCTCAAAGGTTTTGATCTCGACGGGCTCGATCCGACCGGACCGGATTTCATCCATCTCCTGGTCGAATGCTCGAAGCTGGCCTATGCCGACCGCGAAGTGTTCTACGGCGATCCCGATTTCGTCGACGTACCGATGGCGACGCTGTTGTCCGACGCCTACAACGCCGAGCGCCGCAAGCTCGTCACCGACAAGGCCTCGCTCGATCAGCGCCCGGGCTCGATCGAAGGTTTTGGCGCGGTGGTGAAGCTGCGCCGCGATGCGCCACCGCACGCGCCCGGCGCCGGCGAGCCGACCGTGGGCCGGCTCGGCTCAGGCGAACCGACCGTCGGCCGGATGGGCAACACGCGCGGCGACACTGTGCATTTCGATATCGTCGACCAAGCCGGCAACATGATTTCGTCGACGCCGTCGGGCGGCTGGCTGCATTCTTCGCCGGTGATCCCCGAGCTCGGCTTCTGCCTCGGCACCCGCGCGCAGATGTTCTATCTCGAGGAAGACCACCCGGCCGCGCTCGGCCCCGGCCGGCGTCCGCGCACGACACTGTCACCCACCATGGCGCTACGCGACGGCGAGCCCTACCTCGCCTGGGGCTCGCCCGGCGGCGACGGGCAGGATCAGTGGATCGCGCAATTCTTTTTGCGTCATGTTCACGCCGGCATGAATATGCAGGAGTCGATCGACGCGCCGGCCTGGCATTCCGAGCATTTCCCGAGCTCGTTCTGGCCGCGCACGGCGCATCCCGGCCTCCTCGTGGTCGAAGGCCGTGTGCCGCAAAAGACCGTCGACGAGCTCAAGCGCCGCGGCCACAAAGTCGAGGTCGGCCCCAACTGGTCGGAAGGCCGGCTCACCGCGGCATCTCGCGTCGGCCCGCGCCGCCGCGCCGCCGCCAATGCGCGCGGGATGCAGGGTTATGCCGCGGGGCGGTGAGGTTCGGCTTCGCCCAAAAATTCCAGCAGCGCCGCGGTAAACGCCGCGGGTTGCTCGAGCGGCGACATGTGCCCGGAATTTTTGATGATCTTCAGCGTGGCGCCGGGAATCGACTGCGCCATCAATCGCGACGCCTTGCTGCACACGTAATTAAGCTCGCCAACTGCGACGAGCGTCGGCGCCCGGACCGATTTCAGCACGCCGGTCAGCCGGAACAATGATTTCCGCTTCGCCAAGACTTCGGACAGCGTAAACCGCAAGCCGTCGATTGGCGTCGCGCGGATCAGGGCGGCCATGTGCTCGCGGCGCCGCGCGTTGCGTCTGGCATAGACTTTGTAGAACTCGCTGCGCAACATGTCGCAAACGAGTTCGTCGATCTCGCCTTGCCCGATCAATGCGCCCCAGCGCCGCGCCATGCCCTCGATCTTCACCGGATCGTCGGCGCCGGCACCAACGTCGGCAAGCACCAGGTGGGACACGCGCTCCGGTTTGCTGGCGGCCAGCGCCAAGGCCGGACCGCCACCCAGCGAGAAGCCGACGATCGCCGCTTGCGGTATGTCGAGGGCGTCGAGCACGCCGACGAGATCGCGCGCCAGATGCGCGGCGGAATATTCCGTGGCAAACGGTGGTGCATCGGTTTGGCCATGACCGCGCAGATCGTAAGCGATGACGCGGAAGCGCCCCCGCAGCGCCCTGATCTGGTGGAACCACATGCGCTTGCCGCAGGCGAGCCCGTGCAACAGTACCACCGGCGGGCCGTCACCGGCATCGGTTACGGCGACGGCGAGATTGCCGACCTGGATTCTGTCCATAGAGCAAATCTTATGGTCATTCCCGCGACCTGCCTACGCTCGCATGGCGAGCTACGGCGGGTCGCGGCGACGACGGAGCACGCGATCTTACGCCGCCACGGTGCCCAAAAACTCTTCGAACTCGCTGCGCAGCTTGGCGGTCGCCAATTCTACCTCTTCGGTGGCGGCGAGCATGGTTTCCGCGGAGCTGCGGGTCTGGGTGACGCCGCCGGCGACTTCGTCGAGCGCCGCCGCGATCGCCTTGGCGCTGGCCGCGGCGCTGGCGACGTTGTGCGAAATCTCTCCCGTCGCCGCTTCCTGCTGCTCGACCGAGCCGGCGACCGCCGACGTATATTGATTGATATCCCGCATCCGTTGCGTGATATCGCGGATCGCCGCCACCGCGCTGGTCGTCGAGCTCTGCACCGAAAGGATCTCGCGGGTGATCTCCTGGGTCGCCTTGGCGGTCTGCACCGCGAGCGATTTCACTTCGGAGGCAACCACCGCGAAGCCGCGCCCGGCGTCGCCGGCGCGCGCCGCCTCGATGGTGGCGTTGAGCGCCAACAGATTGGTCTGGCCGGCGATGTCCTGAATGAGCTTGACCACATCGCCAATTTTCTGCGCCACCCGCGCCAGCGCGGCGATGTCGTCATTGGTGGCGCCGGCGTCGGCCACGGCCGAGCGCACCACCTCGTTGGCCTGCATCAGCTGGCGGCTGATCTCCTTGATCGATACCGACAGTTCGGTCGCCGCCGCGGCCGCGGTCTCGACATTGGCCGACGCCTCGTTGGAGCCGTGCACGGCGCCCTCGGTGCGCGTGAGCGTATGATCGGACGTGCGGAGCAGCGTCTTCGCCGCCGCCTTCATCGCCGTCGAGCTTTGGCCGACGGTTTTCAGCACGCTCTCGACCCGGGCGCGGAACGAGACGATCGCCGCATCGACGACGCGGCGCCGGTCTTCTTGTTGCCGCAGCAGATCGCGCTCGGTCTCCGCCGACAGTTGCTCGGTGACATCGTTATGGGTCGCCACCCAGCCGCCGCCCGGCATCGGCCGGCTGACCAGCATGATGACTCTGCCGTTGATGTGGTTGGTCTTAGTTTCGGTGCGCCCTTCCGCAACCTGCCGCAGGCAATCGGCAATATAGCGGTCCGCATCGCCGGAGAACGTGCCGGCGGCGGCACGGCTGCCGAGCAGGTCGCGCAACGGCGTGCCGGCACGGCTGAGCTCGGGCCGCAAGGCGTACATTTCGAGATAGCGGTCGTTGCACAAGACGAGCCGCGCCGTGCCGTCGAACATGCACAGCCCTTGAGTCATGTTGTTGAGCGCCGCGCGCAGCAGCCGGCTCTGCGCGCGCCGCCGGCCGGTCGCGGACAGCCCGGCGATGGCGGCAGCGCCGAGCGCAAACGGCAGCGCGATGACGGTGCCGGCGACGGCGACGGAATCATCCGCCAGCAGGCGTACGATCCAGCCCGGTCCGAAGATGAGGAACACCGAGAAACCGGCGACAAAGCCGATCGCACCCGCCAAAACCACGAGTGGCCAACTGCGACTAGCCTTGGAAAGGGTTTGAGCGACAACCATTCGCTGTACGCCGGGTTCTAAGCGAGCAACGGTATGCGCGAACCCGTTGTTTTGAGGTTAAGGAGTGGTAGAGGATTCATTAACAAAGGCTGAGCGCGGCTGCGCCGGGACGCGGACCGGCGCGCTCAAGGGAGGACGGACGATGAGATTGGTACCCAAGCTTGCATCTTGCGCCCTATTCGTCATTGCGATTGTGGGCGCGAGCGCAAGCCGTGCGCAGGATTACCCGACCCACCCGGTGCGCATCATTATCGGCTTCGGCGCCGGTGCGTCGGCCGATACGCCGGCGCGGCTGTTGGCGCAGAAATTCTCCGATGCGCTCGGCCAGCAGTTCATCGTCGAGAACAAGCCGGGCGCCGGCAGCAACGTCGCCGCGGAATATGTCGCCCGCGCGCCGAACGACGGCTACACGATTTTCATGGCAACGGCGGCGCAGACCAATTACGCCGGCATGACGATCAATCCGACCTACGACGTGGTGAAGGATTTTGCCCCGATCCTGCGCGTCGCCGCGGTGCCGACGATCCTGGTCGCCAATCCGTCGCTTGGCGTCAGCAATCTGAAAGAGCTGATCGCGCTCGCCAAGGACAAGCCGGGGCAGATTTTCTATGCCTCGTCGGGTGTCGGCACCACGACCCACGTCGCCGTCGAATTGATCAACATGACGGCGGGAATAAAACTCGTCCACGTGCCCTATCCGGGCAGCGCGCAAGCGTTGACCGACGTCGTGACCGGCCGGGTGCAATTGTGGATCGCGCCGGCGTCGGCGGTGATTCAGCAGGTCGCCGAAGGCAAGCTCAAGGCCATCGCCGTGACCACGGCGCAACGCGCCAGCATCGCGCCCGACGTGCCGACCATGGCGGAAGCGGGACTGCCGGGCTACGACCTCGGGCTGTGGTTCGGCCTGATGGCGCCGGCCGGCACGCCTCAGCCGATCGTCGACAAGCTCGCCAAGATCGCCAACGAGGCGCTCAAATCCCCCGAAGTCGTCGAGCCGCTGCACAAAATCGGCATGGAGATCATCGGCGGCACGCCACAGGAGTTCGCGGGCTATATCGATGCCGAAGTGAAGAAGGCGACCGACGTAGCCACCGCGGCAAATATTCGGCAGTGACGGTTCAGGCCGCAGCCGGAATGACCGGCAGCAAAAGATATGACGCCTTATCGCCGCCGGCATACACGGTGTTGGTGGCGCCGGAATTGTAGTCGGCGTGGTAGTGCATGTAGTGGCTACTGCCCAGGCCGTCGCGCGGCTGGACGTCGAGGCGGATGCGGTGGCCTTTCTTGAATACCATGGAGGTTGGCCAGATTTCGACTTCGACCTTCACGATCTCGCCGGCTTTCAGATAAAGCCGCCGCTGGTGGCGATGATATGGCCGATACGGCAGCGACTTTTCCGGATCGAGCTCGCGGTGTGACACCCGCAGCCAGCCTTTCGCAACCGGCACCGGCAAGCCCTGCTGGCCGGTCTCCATGACGTCTTTGCCATCAGGGTCGATGTTGCGCAGCGTGAGGAACAGATCCATGTCCTCGCTCGAGCTCGACACCCACAACACCGCGGCGATCGGCCCGGTGATCTCGGTGTCGACCGAGAGTTTTGCCGTCTCCAGCGAAATCCCCATGCCCGGCCTGATGCCGCCGCCCATGACTTGCGACGCCGCGGCCGAGGTCGAGCCCATGGAGCCTAGGCTCGATGCGGCGTAGCTGCGCGAGCCGACCGCCGGCGGGTTCTTTACTTCAAGCGCACCAGAAATTTCAGATTTATCAGCAAGCGGCTGCGACAGGTCGAGATAGAGCTTGGTCCAGCGCGTGCGGGCGAGCGGCCACTCGTTCTCGAACCGCCAGTCGAAGGCGTCGGCGCCTTTGCGGATGGCGAGTTTTACCGGCGGCTCGGCCATCACGCCGTTGTCGATGTCTTTGAGCCAGTAATCGAAGAAGCGGATCTGATCGCGCCGGCCATCCTCGGTGTAGAACGGATGCACGTGCGAGCCGAGATGCATGCGCAATTTCTTGTGCGGAGTCGCTGCGTGCATGAACGCCTCGGTATTGCCGCGCAGGTGCAGGCCCATGCCCGACCAGTTGCCGACGCTGAACATCGGGATGTTGATCTTGTCCCACTGCGCCTGCGCGCCGCGGAACGCGCCGCTGTCGAGATTATTGTGCAGCCAGAACGACAGCGTGTTGATCTGCCAGCCGTCGGGCAAGGTTTGCGAGGCGCGGCCGAGCGTGTGATGCAACAGATGCGCCGTGTACCAGTTGGTCATGAACAGGCTCAAAAGCCCGCCGTGGTACAGCGCGTCGCGATAGATGTCGGCAAAGCCCTCCCAGGGGATGATCGCCTTGAGCGACGGCGGCTGCAGGTTGGCGGCGAACCACTGATTGATCGCGAAGTAGGAAATGCCCAAAAGCCCGACCTTGCCGTTGCACCACGGCTGCGCCGCCGCCCATTCGACGGCGTCGTAGAGATCGACCGCTTCGGCGAGCGACCACGGATCGTACTGCCCCGGCGATGTCCCGGTGCCGCGGCCGTCGACCCGTACGGCGGCATAGCCGCGCGGCACCCACCATTGCGGATTGACGGTTTCCCAGTTCATCCATTCGTTCGGCGCCTCGGCCAAATTGTCCGGTACGATCCAGAGCTTGTCCTTCTGGTACGGCCCGAGATTGAGGATGGCGGGAAACTTGCCGTCGTCGTAGGGCCGGAACACGTCGGCTTTGAGCCGCGCGCCGTCGCGCATGGTCACGTCGACGTCTTTATCGACGACGACGGGATAAACCGGATCGTTGAGCGTTCGATCGCTGCTCATGGAAACGCTCTCACTCGGTTTCGATCTTCACTTCGCTGGTGATCTTGCGCCAAATATCCATCTGGCCCGCGAGCCAGGCTTTGGCGTCGGCGAGCGATGTGTTGGGCACGGTATTGAAGGTCTGTTTCTTGAACGCTTCGACCACCGCAGGCTCCTTCATGGCCGCCACCGTGGCGTCGAAAATCGCCTGCAACACCGGCTGCGGCGTGCCGGCCGGCGCGAACAGACCCTGCCAGGCGATGGTGCCAACGCCCGGAAAGCCGAGTTCCTGCATCGTCGCCACGTCGGGGAAATCCGGCAGCCGCGCATGATTGACCAAGGCAAGCGCGCGCAAGGTGCCGGCCTTCACCTGCGGCCCGCTGCTCGCCGCGTTGAGGAAAGTGACCTGCGTCGAGCCGTTGAGCATATCGTTGATGACGCCGGTGGCGCCGGCCTTGTTCGGTATCGCGATCATGTCGAGATCGCCGGCGCGCTTGGCGAAATAAGCCATGTCGTAGTGCGGATAGCTGCCCGGGCCGACCGTGCCGTAGCGCACCTTTCCGGGATTTTTCTTGGCGTAGTAGATCAGCTCGGGCACGCTTTTGGCGTCGAAATCCTTCGTCGTCGCCACCAGGAAGGCCGGGATGTCGACCACATTGGTGATCGGCACCACGTCTTTCAAATAATCGATCTTGAATTTCTGCGGATAGATGATCGGCGAAATCGCGTTGGTGGAGACATTGCCGATCATCACGGTGTAACCGTCGGCGCCCGCCTTCACCATGTCCTCGATGGCGATGATGCCGAAGGCGCCGGGCTTGTTCTCGACGATGACCGACTGGCCAAGGCTCTTGCCCATCTGATCGGCGAGGATGCGGGCGACGATGTCGGTGGCGCCGCCCGGCACGTAGGGCACGATGATCTTGATGGGCTTGGAAGGATACTTGTCCTGCGCCTGCGCAAAACCCGCACCCGCGGCCAGGCACACCAGCGACAGCGCAAAGATTCCCAGCCGCCTCATTGGCTCCTCCCGATTTTATGAGCGCAATGGTAGTAGAGCGCCTGCGGCGATGCTAGAGCATGATCCCGAAAAGTGGGAACCGGTTTTCGGATAAGATCATGCTCAAACAAGGATTCTAGACTGCGATCCGATTCAATTGAATTGGATCGCAGTCTAGCGCCGGGGTGGCGCAAGGTCTTTCATGCTTCCGACACTTTTTTGACGGCAAGGTCGCGGCGGATGCGGGGGAATTCTCGGATGCTACGGCGAGCTACGGCGGTGCTGCTCGGCGGTGCCTTCATCGGCATTGCGGCGCTCGGCGGCTGCGCCGATACCGGCCCGCCGCCGGGGCAGCCGAGCTTTTATATCGACCTGGCGACGACCGACGCTACGCTTGACGCCAACGCGGCGCAGTCGATGATCTCGGGTTATCGCAGCAATAACGGGCTTGGCGCCGTCACCATCGATCCCGAGCTGATGCGGCTTGCCGGCGAGCAGGCGCGCGTCATGGCGGCCCACGACAAGCTCGATCACGACGTCGGCCGGCCGTTCCAGGATCGCATCCGCAAATCCGGCTTCGATGCCGCCGTGGCGGTGGAGAACATTTCCGCCGGCTACCACACCATGGCCGAAGCGTTTTCCGGCTGGCGCGATTCGCCGCCGCACCGCGCCAACATGCTCAACAGCAATGTGACCAAGATGGGCATTGCCGCGGTCTATGCGCCGAAGTCGAAATACAAGGTGTTCTGGTCGCTGATCCTGGCCAAGCCGGACGAGAAACGCGGCTAAATCATATCGAACAGCTTTTGCCCGTAAGTGCCACGCGCCTCGGCGGTTAGCGGCGCGACGGCGTCGCGGAATTTGCTGTGTTCTTCCGCCGTCAGCTCGGTGATCTCGCAGCCCTCGGCGAGGATCGCGGCGCGCGCCGTGCGGTCTTCCTCGATGGCCAACTCGCGCTGGAATGCGACGGCACGCTCGATGGCCGCGCGCATGGCGCGCTGCAAGTCTTGCGGCCAGCCGTCGAAGGCCGGGCGATGCAAGAAAATCGGCCGTGAAATGTAGAAGTGGTTGGTCACGGTGTGGAAACGGTGAAACTTGTGCACGCCGTAGGTCACCGTGTTGGCGAACGGGTTCTCCTGGGCGTCGATGGTGCCGGCCTTGATCCGATCAATCGCCTCGGTCAGATCCATGCGCAGCGGGACGCAGCCCAGGAGCTCGAAGGTGCGCGCCTGGACCTCGCTCGGCAGCACGCGGATGCGCATGTCCTTGAGGTCCGGCGGCGTACGCACGGTGCGCAGGCGGTTGGAGATCTGGCGAAAGCCGTTCTCGAACCAGCCGAGGATGCGATAGTTCACCCGCTGTTCGATTGCCTGGCCGAGAAAGCGGCCGAGCGCGCCGTCCATCGCGGCGCGCGCCTGGTCGCGCTGTTCGAACAGGAACGGCAGATCGACGAAGCCAAGCTCGGGCACGCGGTCGGTCAGATAGCTCGACGATTGGTAGCCGAGCGTGAGGACGCCGTCCTCGACCAGCCAGAGGATGTCTTCGGCGCGGTAGCCGAAATCCATGATGTTCCAGACATATTTCACGTCGATCCGGTTGCCGAACTCGGCCGCCAACGTGTCGCCAATCAGCTTGAGCGCGCGGGAAAAGCCCGTCGTGGGCGGTCCGTAGCCGCCCATGCGGATCGTGATCGGATCGGTCATGGATTGGAATCCCGTCGGCGGCCGCCAGTTCGCGGCGGCGCCGGTCTCATGACGGAAAAACCCCACAAAGGGAAGAGCCTGCGCAAACGCGTCAGCGGTGCATCTGGCTGCGGACGGCTTTGGCGGCGGCGAGCGCGGTGTTGCGCAACATTTCCAGGCGGCGGACGGAGGCGAACGAAATCTGCGGCCGCACCGCGATCAGGCGGTCGCACAACGTCAAGCGCTCGCGCCAAATATGGTCGATCATCGGGTGATTGGCGGTGGCGCAAGAATCGGTGCGGACCAATGTGGTGTCCTCGACGAGGTCTTCGGTCACCGCAAAGGTGAGCACGACGCCCGGCGATTGCTGGGCGAATTTTTCGTCATAGACGATCTTCCAGAACCATGCGGTATCGGCGCTGCGCAGCGTGATCGTGACCGCAATGGCGCTGCCGTCGATAAAAATACGATTGATTGCGACTTTGCCTTCCGCCGCCAAGCCGGCGACGGCCGTAGTGATGAAGTCGCGGATGTCGTCGTGCAACAGCGCGGCGGTGCCTGCCTTCCCCTTCCAGCCGCGCATCTCGAGCTTGAAGAAATCCTCGATTGCCCCGGCGACGGTTTCCGGCTCGGTCGCTGTGGTGAACAACAGCGCGCCGATGTCGCCGAGGCGACGCACGTAGCGGCGCAGCTCCTTATGCTTGTGCTGGCCGAGCGTGCGCTCGACATAGAACAGCCGATCGCCGTCCGGCACCAGCTGCGCCCGCTGGTGGGTGTTGAAATCGGCAACCGGCATCTGCGCGCGCCTGACGATGGCATCGAGCGCGGTGGCGAACGGACCGTCCGCCGGCAAAAACGGCAACAGCACCAATCCCGGCAGCTCCGGATCGTCGGCGAGATGCGCCAGCCAGGCGGCGATGACCGGCTCCGCCGCTTCGCGCTCGACCAGCGGCGTGCCGAGCGGCGCGAAGGGATGGGTCCAGCCGACCAGCACCGGCAGCTTGAGCCCATAACGCCGCGGTTCGATGCGTCCTGGGAAGAAGCCGAGCAGCTTGCGCGGACTGGTGCCCGACCATACCAGCAGCGCGCCGGCGTCACGGCCGAAGATTTTGGCCGCCTCTAGCGCGAAGGCCGGCTCGTAGAAGACGTTGGGCTCGAGCGCACGCGCGGCAAGCTCACGCCATTCGTCGGCGATCGGCTCGAGCTCGGACAGGTTGCGCCATTCGACCGCGAGCGCATTGGCCGCATAGCGGTCGGCGACAGCGGCGCGGCGCGCGCTGGCGATTGCCGAGACTGTTGATGTCTTTGTTGAATTCTTGGCCGGCATCACCGCGTCTCAGCAACCTTTAGGGCGGCCGAAAACCAGGCAATGAAAGCCCAAGTGAAATTTGGCGATCAGGAACAGCCAGACCGACTCGAAGACCAGTGCGATGGCGCTGGCGATCGCCGCGCCCATGGCGCCGAAATGCGGAATCAGCACGAAGCACAGCGCGACATTGAGCAGGAACGCGCCGGCATAGGCATGGGCGCAACTGCGCCGTTCGCTGAGCATGTTGAGAAGCCGCTCGGCCGGCCCGACCGCGGCGCGCGCCAACAACCCGATGGCGATGACGAACATCAGCGGATAGCCGGCAACGAAATCCTTGCCGAACATGCGCAACAGCGGCTCACCGAGCAGCAGCAGGATTGCGATCAAGGCGAGCGACGGCCAGAACGTCATGCGGATGGTCTGCGCCAGGAAATCGGCGAGCCGCTTGTGGTTGCCGGTGACGTGGTATTCGGAAAACTTGTGCGCGACCGTCTGCGCCACGGCGAAATAGATGAACGCGACCAGCGCCATGATCTTGGCCGCGGCGTAATAGACCGCGACCTCCTGCGGCGGGCGGAACTGGGTGAGGATGATCACGTCGGAATAGGTGAGCAGGACGTAAAAACCCTCGACCAGCGAGATCGGTGCCGATGTGGTGAGCCAGGCGCGCGGCGCATAGGCTTTTGGCCCCGGCTCGACCACCGTCGTCAGCCGCCGGTTGAGGAACACCGACTGACCCAGCGTGCATCCCCACACCGTGATCAGGCAGACCAGCATCGTGGTCACGGCGTCCATCGGCAGGCCGGCCACGTAAGCCAGGCCCATCAGCGCGATCAGCGCGATCTGGCGCAGCACATAGGTCGGCGCCAACGCCAGCCGGATCCAGTTGTACGAGCGCGCAATTCCGCTCTGCACTTGCGCGATGGCGAAGGCCGGCAACGCGGCGCAGGCGATACACAGCGGCAGGAAAGTCATTGTGTCGACAATGGGCGACAGCATGACCATGCCGGCTGCCACGGCGGCGATCGCCACAGCGATGAGGAGCGCGAGCCCGCGGCCGCCGACGAGAAAACCGCGCAGCAAAGCAAGCTGTTTATGCTCGGTGTATTCGGGGATGAAGCGCTGCGCCGCTGAACCCAGCCCGACGTCGCTGACGCCGCCGATCAAGAGCAGCCAGGTCCAGGCGTAAACATAAATGCCGAATTCGTGGCCGCCGAGCCAGCGCGCCAGCATGATCTGCGACACGAAGGCCAGGAATGCGGCGACGATGCGGATGATGAAGGCGGTACCGGCGAGACGCCGCATCAGCGAAGAATCGCCGCCGCCGGAAAACAGCGCGCGCCCGCGTGCGATCGCGCCGTTGAGCTCCGCTTGCCGAGAGGTCAGCCAATGCGAACGCGGCGCTTGCTCGGAACCGATCGATGCCACAACGACCTCTGCGCCACCGGTGGCGCAACTCTAAGGAAACGGCATCTTTAGCAACGATCCGTTAAGAATAGGTTGGAGGAAATTAACAATTGCTTCCTACCTCGAACCCCCGAGTCAGGCCGGCGTCATTTCCGCGATTTTTTCCAGCGCCTCAGCGACGATGCGGCGTTCTTCGGCGCCGAGCGCGGGCTGCGGCGGAACCGGATCGCCGACGTCGTAGCCTTGCAATTGCAGCGCCGCCTTGATGCAGGCGGCGAGGTTAAAGCGCGCAAAGACTTCGTTGATGCGCCACAGCTGGCGCTGCAAATTCATCGCCTCCGCCCAGTGGCCGGCACGGCATAAATCGTAGAGCCGCACGCTTTGCCGCGGCACGATGCAGGCCGGGCCGGCCATCCAACCGACGCCGCCGATCAGCATGACGCAAGCCGGAATATGCGCTGACGCCGAGAACACCTTGAGCCCTTCGCAGCGATTGCCGATCGACAGCAGGCGCCCGGTGTTGGTCGAGGCGTCCTTGATGTAGCGGATGCGCGGATGCGTCGCGAGCCGCGCGATCACGTCGAGCGACAGATCGGTGCGCTGGAATTGCGGATTGGTATAGAGCACGACCGGCACATCGACGGCGTCGGCGATGGCGCGGAAATAATCCTCGACCTGCGCGTTTTTGAGCGGGAAATAGGATTCCAGGATGGCGAGGATGCCATTGGCGCCGAGCTCACCGTAAAGCCGCGCCTGCGCGACGGCGTCGGCCGTCGCCGTCGCCGCAACGCCGGCGACCACCGGCACGCGGCCGGCCGCAGCCTCGATCGAGGTGCGCACGATGGCGGCGCGTTGCTCGTTATTGAGATAGGCGAATTCGCCGGTCGAGCCGAGCGGCGTCACGCCATGCACGCCGGCTGCGATGAGATCGTCGATCAGGCGGCTGAGGACGGCGGTGCGGACCTTGCCGTCGGCGTCGATCGGCGAAACCAGATAAGGGAACACGCCGTGGAAGTCGGGCATCAGTGCTCCTTGCGGCGCGCCATGGCGTCCGCCCACACGTTCGCGCGATCGTCGTCGAACACCAGCGCCGGATCCTCGGGCACATTGTACCAATCGCCGCGCGCGATTTCGTCGTCGAGCTGCGACGGCCCCCAGCCGGCATAACCGAACGCCACCAGGTATTTGGTCGGCCCCTTGCCGTGACCGATGTCGCGCAGCACGTCGGGCGCCGCGGTGAGCGCGACCTTGCCGTCGATATCGATGGTATTGGTGAGGTGATAGTCGGCGCTGTGGACGACAAAGCCGATCTCGGGACTGACTGGCCCGCCGAGAAAGACTCGCACGCTGTCCGTCACTCCGGTCGCATCGAACCCGAAGGTTTGCAACAGGCTCGCGATCGGCCGCTCGCCGAGCGGGCGATTGATGACAATGCCCAATGCGCCCTCGTGGCTATGTTGCGCTATCAAGATAACCGTGCGTTCGAACGGCGAGCCCTGCAATGCCGGCGCCGCAATGAGCAACTGGCCCGCGAACGACGTCCGGCCTGACGTATCGGAATCGGTCGGCAACGCCGCATGGATCACGCCCGCCGACAGCACGATGGCCGCGGCGGCCAAAACCCAAGGCTTGGCGGCCAAAACCCAAGGCTTGAAGTGCCAATGCCTACAGTCGCGCGCAAACACGTTTCACTCGCCACCCGGCAAGCCCTGCTCATCATCGTCCTGGATTATGATCCAATTCATTTGAATTGTATCATAATCCAGATTCTTGTTTTGAGCATGATCTTTTCCGAAAACCGGATTCCACTTTTCGGGATCATGCTCTAAGGCGAGACATCTTCAAGCACGCGGCCCTTGGTTTCAACCGCGAACAGCCCGGTCACCACCGCGCCGACAACCGCCACGGCGGCGAACATGAGAAATACCTTGCCGAGCCCCGAGCCGACGACGTAACCGACGATGCTCGGCCCAAGGATCGAGGCGAACCGCAGCCAGGCCGTCGCCGTGCCGACCGCGACAGCGCGGGCGCGCGTCGGATAAAGCTCCGGCGTGTAGACATAGACGCCGATCGAAAGCACGGAGACGAAGAAGTAGCCGCTGCTGACGAAGGCGAGCACACGCTGCGGCGAATCCGGGCCGAGCACGAACAACGCACCGAGCGCGATGGCATTCATCGCGAAGGCAAAGGCGAACCACGGCCGGCGGCCGACCTTGTCGATGGTCAGCGCGCAGGTCAAGGCGCCGCAGAAGCCGACCGCTTGCGTGATCAGCCCGTATTGCAGCGATAGCTGCAGCGGCAGCTTGAACACCGTCGAATAGATGGTCGGCAGCCAGACCACGAGGCCATAGTTGAAGAAATAGGCGGAAAACCAGATCACCCAGACCACGAGCGTACGCCGCAGATAGAGCGGGCCGAACAGGTCGGACCACGACGCCGCCTTGCCTTCGCTGTGAACGATGGGTTGCGGCGGCGGCAGCGGCTGGCCGGTGGATTTTTCCGTCTCGCGCTCGATCCAGGCGAGTGCGGCTTGGGCCTCTTGCTGGCGTCCCTGCGTCGCCAACCAGCGCGGCGATTCCGGCAGGAACCGCTGCAGGAACAAGGCGACGAAGGCCGGCAGCGCGCCGATGATGAACATCCACTGCCAGCCGTAGCGCGGCACGACGTAGGCGCCGACCAGGCCGGTTGAGACCAGACCGACGGGGAAAATCAATTCGTACAACAGGACGAAACGGCCGCGGCCCTTGGCGCGGGAGAGCTCGCTGATATAGGTCGCGGCGACCGGAACTTCGCCGCCCAGGCCGAAACCCTGGATGATCCGCGCGATAACGAGCGACTGATAATCCCAGGCGAAGGCGCAAGCGAGACTCATGACCGCGAAAATCAGGATCGACCAGACCACCGCCGTGAGCCGGCCGTAACGCTCGGCGATCCAGCCGAAGAACAGCGCGCCGGCCAGCTGACCGAGATAGCCGGCGGCGATGAGGAAGCCGATCTGCGGGCCGTTGAGCTTCCACAACGGCACCAGCACCGGCAGCACAAAAGCGATGGCCAACGCATCGAAAGCATCGAAGAACGTCGCGACGCCGATGATGATCCGCGTGCGCACATGCCACCACGAGATCGGCATCCGCTCGATCCGCGCCACGACGTCGTCGATGCTGCCGTCGCCAGGCGCAATGTTGCTCGCGCTCATCGTCCCCTCCCCCTCTTTTTTCTTTCCCCTCCCCCTTGTGGGGAGGGGTAGGGGTGGGGATCGCGAGGTAAAACGCTGGCGTCAACGACAGCGCACTACCTCCCGACCCCCCACCCTGCCCTCCCCCACAAGGGGGGAGGGAAAATCAAACAAACTGCACCGCGATGCCGCCGAGCTGGCCGAAGTCGGCGTGCAGCGTATCGCCTTTGCGCGCATGGACCACGCGGGTGAACGAGCCGGCCAGCACGATGTGGCCGGCCTCGAGCGCGACGCCGTGCTGGCCGAGCTTGTTGGCGAGCCAGGCGACACCGAGCGCCGGATGGCCGAGCACGCCGGCGGCGACGCCGGTCTCCTCGATCTCGGCGTTGCGATACATGATGCCGCCGACCCAGCGCAGATCGATGTCCATCGGACCGACCGGCCGGCCGCCGACCACGATGCCGGCGGCGGCGCCGTTGTCCGACACGGTGTCGAATATTTTGCGCGGATCCTGCAGCCGCGCATCGACGATCTCGAGCGCCGGCACGACATATTCGGTGGCGCGCAACACGTCGGTCAGGCCGACGCCGGGACCTTTGAGCGGCTTGCCCATGATGAAAGCGAGCTCGACCTCGACGCGGGGCAGGCAGAAATTTTCATGCTTCACGCTGGCGCCGTCGGCGATCATCATATGATCGAGCAGGTAGCCGTAATCCGGCTCGTCGATCTGCGAGGAGCGCTGCATCGCCTTCGAGGTCAGCCCCACCTTGTGGCCGATCAGCTTGGCGCCGCCGGCGATCTTGCGGTTGGCGACCTCGGTGGAGATCGCGTAGGCGTCCTCCATGGTGATGCCGGGCCAGGTTTTTGACAGCTGAACGGCTTGCTTGCGTTCCTTCTCCGCGGCGATGAGGATATCGGCGGCCTTGTTGCGATCGGCTTCGGACAGCATGCGTGGCTCCCGCTTACACACTTTAGTGGGGCATGATCTTTTCCGAAAACCGGAATCCACTTTTCGGGGTCATGCTCAAGGACGCCGAACTTAGAGCATGATCCGGAAAAGTGGAAACCGCGCCGCGCGCTGTTACCGCGTCAGCGGCACACGGCGCGCAGGATGAAGGTGACGTCCTTGCACTCGCCTTCGACCGGAGGCCGGCCCGAAAGCATGACCCGGGCCGGACATTCCTGCGAGGTGCTGATGTCGAGCGGCTGTCCGCTCTCGAAGCCCTTGGTGCGGCAGGAGGCGGTCGCCGTCGTCTGACAATCGGGCGCGCCGTTGCCCGCCACCTGACAGCGGTCGTGGAATTCGAGCACCCGCGTGATCGGCAGCTTCACCACCGCGGTCGCGGCGTCCTTGGTGGCTTGCGCCGCGTCTTTCAACGCCTGCTCGGTCGCCGCCGAGGTCTCCTTGGCCGTTTGGTTCTGCTGCTTGTTGTAGTCGTCGAGCTTGTCCTTGGCGCTCTTCATCTTGGCGTCGAAGTCGCCAAAGCTATCGTGCCACCAGACCTCGAGCTGATGCAGGAAGCCGGGTTTGTTGGCCGGCGGCTGCGCCGGAAGGGAGCCTGGCGCCGGGGCCGGCGCTTGCTGCACTGCACCGGCACCCGCCGGCGCTGGGCCGTCATCGGCGCGGGCAGTGTCACAAGTTGCAACCGACAAAAAGGTTGCGAGCGGCAGAACGACGGCCGCCGCCCAAAACAACCGCGATTTGCCTGACCCGCTCATTGGCACCGAATTTCGACCCGAAATAAGGTCAAAATACGCGCAAGGCAGGCCTCAAGCCAATCCCGATAGCGGTGAGGCCGGCCGCTTAAGAGCGACGTCTCTCGCGCCAGCGCGACCAGACGAACCAGGCAAAGCCGGCCACAAGCACGGCGGCGATTGCCGCATCGAAGTCGTGGAACAGCTTGCGCAGCGTCGGGTCGCTGTTCCAGCGCGCGCCCAGCACATAGCCGATGTAAGCAAGCGCGAAACACCACGGCCAGGAGCCGAGGAACGTGTACACCTGGAATTTCAGCATCGGCATGCGCGCGAGGCCGGCGGGAAAGGCGATGAAGGTCCGCACCACCGGCAGGAGCCGGCCGAAAAACACCGTGGCCGAGCCGTAGCGCAGGAAAAACGCGTCGGCGCGCTTGATCTCCGCGGGGCTGATCAGAACGTATTCGCCCCAGCGCTCCAGCACCGGCCTGCCGCCATAGGCCGCGACATAATAAGCGACAGTCGAGCCTATATTGCAGCCGATCGCGCCCGCGGTGGCGGCGCCGATCAGGCTGAATTGCCCGGTCGACACCAGATAACCGGCGAACGGCATGATCACTTCGGACGGCAGCGGAATGCACGCCGACTCGATCGCCATCAGAATGACGACGCCGAAATAGCCGGTGGCCGAGATCACCGCGACGATCCAGGCACCGACCGCCGAAATGATCTGGTCAATCATTGCTGAAGTCTTGGCTCAAGTCTTGGCTGAGGTATTGGCTTGGAGAGATCAGCGCCGCTTGCGCGCGCGGCGGCCTTCGAGGATGACGACCTTGCGGCGCGAGGTGTCGTCGACGAGCTTCTTCGGCACCTTCTCGGCGATGCCGAGGAGCCGCTCGCGGCGGTCCATCTCTTTCCAGACGTCCTCAGGACGGATGCCGGTCGAGACCCAGAGCACGACGAGGTTGTAAATGAGATCGGCGCTCTCTTTCACGACGGCGTCGCGGTCGCCGTTCATGGCGTCGATGACGACCTCGACCGCTTCTTCGGCCAGCTTCTTCGCCATCTTGCTGCGGCCCGAACGCAGCAGCCGCGCGGTCCGCGACGTCGACGGATCGTCGTGCCGGCAGGCGAGCGCGGCCTGGTAGAGGCGTGAAATCGAATCAGTCATGGCCCATCAGAATAGCGCGATCTTGTCGCTATTGTGTTAATTCCGCCCGGCAGGCCCCAGGGCTAGGGGCATGGCTAGGGTCATTCGCCCTGCGCCAGCAGGCTGGCATTGCCGCCGGCGGCGGCGGTGTTGACGGTGATGGTCTGCTCGGCGGCGAAGCGGCGGAGGTAGTTCGGGCCGCCGGCTTTCGGCCCGGTGCCGGACAGGTGAGTGCCGCCGAACGGCTGGGTGCCGACCACGGCGCCGATCGTGCTGCGATTGACGTAGACGTTGCCGCTGGCAAGCCGCGCGGCGATGCGATCTGCGGTGCTGTCGATCCGCGAATGAATACCCAGCGTCAGCGCGGTGCCGTTGCCGGCGATGTCGTCGAGCAGCACATCGAGCTCGCCGGCGCGCCAGCGCACCACGTGCAGCACCGGGCCGAACACTTCTTCCTTCAGGTCGCGGGCGCGGTCGAGCTCGATCACCGCCGGGCCGACATAGGTGCCGACGGCGGGGAGCGCGGCGTCGCGGTCGGAGTGGAAACGCAACGCGCCGGCGCGCTCCTTTTCGGCGATCCAGCGGTCGAGTTTTTGTTTGGCCTCGGCATCGATCACCGGGCCGACATGGGTCGATATCGTGCGTGGGTCGCCGACCTTCAGTTCACGCGCGGCGCCGATCAGCATGTCGATCATGCGCTCGGCGACGTCGTCTTGCAGGCACAACAGCCGTAGCGCCGAGCAGCGCTGGCCGGCTGAGCGGAACGCGGAGGCGACGACGTCGTCGATCACCTGTTCGGGCAGCGCCGTGGCATCGACGATCATGGCATTGATGCCGCCGGTCTCGGCGATCAGCGGCACAATCGCGCCGTTTTTCGCGGCCAGCGCGCGGTTGATAGCGCGGCCGGTTTCGGTCGAGCCGGTGAAGGCGACACCGGCGACGCGCGGATCGGCGACGAGGCCGGCACCGACCGCGCCGTCGCCGGGAATAAGATGCAGCACGCTGGGCGGCACGCCGGCGTCGTGCAACAGCGCAACGGCGAGGGCTGCGATCAGCGGCGTCTGCTCGGCCGGCTTGGCGACCACCGTATTGCCGGCGACCAGCGCGGCGGTGACCTGGCCGAGGAATATCGCCAGCGGGAAATTCCACGGGCTGATGCAGACAAAGACGCCGCGGCCGCGATAGCGCAATTCGTTGCTCTCGCCGGTCGGACCCGGCATGGTTTGTGGCGCAAGCGCGATCCGCGCCTGCGTGGCGTAATAGCGGCAGTAATCGACCGCCTCGCGCAGCTCGGCGAGCGCATCGTCCAACGTCTTGCCGCCCTCGCTTTGCAACAGCGCGAGCAGCCGGCCACGGTTGACCTCGAGCCGGTCGGCGGCGCGTTCGAGCACGGCGGCGCGCTCATCGACCGGCGTTGCCGTCCAGGCCGAGAAACCGGCCGCGCCCGCTGCCATCGCCGAAATGACGATGGCGTCGTCGGCCTCGCGGACGGCACCTATCGTCTTTCCGTCGATCGGTGAAATCACCGGGCGCTCGCGACCGGGCAGCGCGATGCCGTCGATCAGCGGCGCAGCAATATCTAACGGACGGACGCCGGCGCGGACCTCGTCGAGCAAGGCGTCGAGGCCGGCGCGATCGCCGAACTCGATGCCCGTCGCGCCGTGCCGTTCCGGCAGATAAATGTCGCGCGGCAACGGGATCTTGCCGTTGCGTGCCGCCTGCGGGCCAGCGATCCAACTTTGCGGCCGGCGCAAAATGTCGGCGATCGGCACGCTTGGATCGGCGGCGACCGATACGAACGACGAGTTGGCGCCGTTCTCCAGCAGTCGCCGTACCAGATAGGCGAGCAGATCGCGGTGGCCGCCGACCGGCGCGTAGACGCGACAGGTGGCTTCCGGCAGCTCGGCGAGCAGTGCGCCGTAAAGCGCCTCGCCCATGCCGTAGAGCCGCTGGAATTCAAAACCCTCGACGCCGCCGGCGTTCTCGATGACGCTCGCGACCGTCAGCGCGTTATGAGTGGCGAACTGCGGAAAGAGCCGATCGCGCGCCGCGAGCAGCCGTTTCACGCAAGCCATGTAGCAAAGGTCGGTCATCGCCTTGCGTGTGAACACCGGATAATCGGCAAGCCCGCGCTCCTGAGCGCGCTTGATCTCGGTGTCCCAGTACGCGCCCTTGACCAGGCGCACCGTCAGCCGGCGCCGCGATGCGGCGGCGACCTCCTCGATCCAATCGACGACAGCGAGCGCACGCTTCTGATAGGCCTGCACCGCGAGGCCGAATCCGTCCCAGCCGGCAAGCGAAGCGTCGCCCAGCACCGCCGCGATGATTTCAAGCGACAGCTCGAGTCGGTCGGCCTCCTCCGCATCGACGGTGAATTGCAGATCGCCGTCACGCGCCAGCTGCGCGAGCGCGATGAGACGCGGTACGAGCTCTTTGAGCACGCGCTCGCGCGAGATTGCCTCATAGCGCGGATGCAGTGCTGAGAGTTTCACCGAGATGCCGGGCCGCTGCGGCAACTCAGCGTTGCCGGCTTGTGCGCCGATCGCCGCGATCGCGCCGGCATAGGCATCGAAATATTTGTCGGCATCGGCGGCCGTGCGGGCGCCCTCGCCGAGCATGTCGAACGAATAGCGGAATTCGGCGTGACCGCGGGCGCGATGCAGCGCCTCGTCGATGGTTTGCCCGAGCACGAAATGCGAGCCGAGGAGCCGCATTGCCTGCCGCGTCGCCGCGCGCACCGTGGGCAAACCTAAGCGCCGCACGATGCTGTCGAGGATGGTCTCCGGCGTCTCGCCGGGATGAATGACGCGGGCGGCGATGCCGAGCGTCCAGGCCGAGGCCGAGACCAGCAGCGCCGTCGATTTCACATCGCCGTCGCGCCAGCGGCCGGCGGCGAGCTTGTCCTCGATCAACCGGTCGGCGGTGGCGGCGTCGGGCACGCGCAACAACGCCTCGGCCAGCACCATCAGCGCGAGGCCCTCTTTCGTGGAGAGTGAATAAGCGTGCAGGAATTCCTCGACGCCGCCCAAGCCGCCGGCCTTGGCGCGGATCGCTTCGATCAACCGGGTGGCGCGGGCATCGATGCGCTCTTCGGCGGCGCGATCGCGGCTGGCATCCGCCAAGAGACGCGCTGCAAGGTTCGCTTCGGGCGGCGCGAATGGCGACCGAAACGTCGGCAGATCAGGAGCAGCCATGGTCATCGCGGTGTCATCGCGCACTTCTTCGGCAACCATCACCCCATAAATATGGTGTGCCCGCCGGATTCGCGCGCATAATATCGCGAAAAGCAAAGACCGCAGAGAGGCGAACGGCGCGACGCTAAACGGCCTGCGCCACGAATGCTTCCAGCCTCTCGATGGTCTGCGTCCAGCCCTCGTTCATGCCGCGGAGCCACGACACCGCTTCGTCGGCGACCGCAGCGGCGCGCGCGTGCACCGTCATCGTGGTCTTCCCGCCGCGTTCGGCAAACGTGACCGTGACGAGCCCTTCGAGCATACGCCGACCGGCCATGACGACGGTGTTCTCGAACACCAGCCGCTCCGGCGCAACGACGTCGCGGATCACGCCTTCCAGGCAGTGCACGGCGCCGTCCGGCGCACGTACGTGGATGCGAAGCTCGCCGCCGACGCGCGGTTCGATGTCGCAGACCGGCGTGCTGTAGCCATGCGGACCCCACCATTGCGCCAAGTGCTGCGGATCGGTCCAAGCCTTGAACACCAGCGCGCGCGGGGCGTCGAACACGCGGGTTATTGTCACTTCACGTTCGGCGAAAACTTCTGTCGGAACGGTAGCGGTCATGATGTTTTCCTCCGACTGTGCTTGATCCTCACGCCTGCCCGGCTCGCGCCAGCCTGAGGGCTGCCAGATCGAATTTTTTCATCGCCATGATCGCGGTCATCATACGGTCGAGGCTGGCACCTTCGGTGCCGGTCAGCATCTGCGGCAATTCTGACGGCACGACCTGCCACGACAGACCGAACTTGTCCTTCAGCCAACCGCATTGGCCTTCCTTGCCGCCTTCCGACAGCTTGCTCCAGAAATAATCGATTTCGTCCTGCGACTCGCACATCACCTGGAACGACACCGCCTCGTTGAATTGGAAATGCGGGCCGCCGTTGAGGGCCGTGAACGTCAGCCCCTCGATCTCGAACGCGACGACCATGACCGAGCCGGCTTCCTTGCCGTGCACGTCTTGCCCAGCTTTGCCGTAGCGGCTGATCTGCTTGATCGCGGAATTCTTGAACACCGAAGTGTAGAAATTCGCCGCGTCTTCGGCCTGCGTGTCGAACCAGAGGCAGGGGCCGATCTTCTGTTCGATCGTCGCCATGATGGGTTCCTCCATGTCGTAGCCCGTGTTCCGCGAAGCGGAATGCGGGAACGGCCCTCCCGGATTTCGCGGAGCCTGTCATCGGGCCGGCCACTTCGGGCCGGACCCGTTGGCTCAATCCAGGCTACGACCGAGCCAAATATGCCGTGAGCCGCTCGAACGTGCCGCCCCAGCCACCACGCATGCCGTCGTGCGCGGCATCGAAGGTTTTTCGCTCCTCGGCCGTGGCATCGATCGGCGACCAGCGCAGCGTCAGCCCGGTCTGGCCTTTGAGCGGCTCGTCGAACGTGACGGTGGTAAGCAATTTGAGCGGCCAGGTCGGACTGAGCGGATGCCGCGTCAGGCCGCCATTTTCATCCGAGAACGAGTGCTCCCACACCAGCCGTTCCGGCGCGACGATCTCGCGATAGACGAATTTTGCCCACATGACATTGCCGGCGGGATCGCGCATGGCGCCGTGATAAGTGCCGCCGACGCGGAAATCCATTTTCGAGGCGACAACGACGGAGCCCTTCGGGCCCCACCATTCCTTCATGTGCTTCGGGTCGGTGAACGCCTGCCACACCAGTTCGCGCGGCGCATCGAACACGCGCGAGATGACGAAGTCGGCGCTGTTCGTATCTGGGGACGCCATGGCACTCAGCTCCTCGTCGGTTCGCCGTAACTATTTCTTTTCGACCAAAATCATCCAGCCGACGCCGAATTTGTCGGCGACCATGCCGAAACGCGACGCGAAGAACGTTTCCGCAAGCGGCATCTGCACCTGGCCGCCCTCGGCCAGTGCGTTGAAGTGGCGCTCGCCTTCGGCGGCGTCGGGCGCGGTGATGGTCAGTGCGAACCCTTGAAAATTCGGCTTGCCGAGACAGCGGCCGTCGGACATCAGGACCTGGGTGTCACCGACGTGCACCGCCGCATGCATCACCTTGTCGTGACTGCCCGGCGAGATCATCGACTGGTCCGGCGCGTCCTTGAAACGCATCATCATGTCGACCTTGGCGCCGAGCACCTTCTTGTAGAATTCCAGTGCCTCGTCGCAGCGTCCGTCGAAGAACAGATACGGTTGAACTTGCATGGCTCTCTCCTGGCGTTACGAACTCAAGTCCGGTCGTTTGATGCGTCTCTTCCAAGGACGAAGGGCGGAACGGCGTTCCGACACCCGATGACGAAAGACTATGCCTCATTCCGACAAGCCCGCTGACAAAAACCCGTGAGGTTCCAGGACCCGCCTAACCCTGCGCCGCGACATAATCGCCAAGCCGCGCCATGGTCTGCACCAAGCCCTCGCCGGCGCCATACTCCTTGATCACCCGGTCGCGCTCGGTTGCCGACGGGAAAACGCCGCGCCAGGTCATACGGGTCCGGCCACCCAAATCCTCGAAGACGACGGTCTGACTGAATCGCACCGGCTCGACGTCCTCGCCGCCGTCGTGGCGATAGACGATGCGCTCGGGCGGCACGATCTCGTCGAAGACGATGCGGTTCTGATAGTCGCGGCCGTCGGGGCCGTGCATGACGAAGCGCCAGACGCCGCCCGGCCGGAATTCGAAGCGCGACGTGGTGGTGGCAAAACCGTTCGGCCCCCACCACTGCGCCAGATGTTTTGGATCGGTCCACGCCGCAAAGACCAGCTCGCGCGGCACGTCGAACTCGCGGATGCCGATGATCGCGCGCGGGTCGCTTTGCAGGTCGAGGCTACTTTTTACGGCCATGGTTTTTACCTCTGGCTTTCGGCGACTTAGCTTGCAGAACTTTCAGATAGGCGTCGAGGCGATCGAAACTCTCCTCGAAGAACCGGCGATAGTTTTCGAGCCAGTCATCGATACCCTTCAGCGCCTTCGGCTCGATGCGGCAGGGGCGGAATTGCGCTTCGCGGCCGCGCGTGATCAGGCCGGCGCGTTCCAGCACCTTGAGATGCTTGGAGACCGCCGGAAGGCTCATATCGAATGGTTTTGCCAGTTCCATGACGGAGGTCTCGCCGAGCGCCAGGCGGGCCAGGATGGCGCGGCGGGTCGGATCGGCGAGCGCGGAGAAGGAGGCGTCGAGGTTCATGAACCATCCGGTTAAATAACTGGATGGTTTAATACAGAATGCGGCAAAGCGCGTCAAGCCGTTTCGGTGATGCGATGACTTTTAAGCCGAGCGCCGCGCGCCCTGCACCGCCGGAACCCGCGGCGTCGCGAACACCGCGGCGCCGGGCACGGCCGCGGCCGGGCGCAGCGTTTCCGCAAAGCGGTCCGCGAGTTGATCGAGCGTGTCGTTCGCCGCGCCCTCGCGCACGAAGACGCCGCCATACACCGCGGGCGGCGGCGGCAGCGGCCCGTCGTCCCAGGCTTCGAGCCCGGCTGGGATGCGGCTCCTCGGCGCCAGCATCACGCCGACGCCGGCGGTGACGGCGCTGCGCAGCGACTCGGCATTGGTGCCGCGGAAAACCAGTTCGCCGGCCATGTCGGCCTTGGCCAGCGTGGCGATGGCGACGCGGTAGCACATGCAGCGATCCTTGTAGCCGATCAACGGAATCGGGCCCGAGAGATCGAGCGTCGTGGTCTTGCCGCGCACCCAAGCGAGCTCTTCGGGCCAATAATGGCGCGCGGAACCCTCCGGCTCCTCTGGAACGAGCGCCACGACGATATCGAGCTCGTCCTGCTTGAGATATTGCAGCAAGCGCCGCTGGCCGGCGCCCTGCACCGCGAAGCGCAGGTTCGGCCAGCGCGCGCGGGTCGACGCCAGCATCGCGGTGAGCTCTTCACCCATGCAATCCTTGCGCACGCCGATGCGGACGAGTTGCGCCGCCGCATTGGGGCTGGCGATCTGCATGATGTGATCGTTGACCGACAACATGCGGCGGGCGGAATCGATGACATGCTGGCCCATCGCCGTGAGCGCGACGCCGGGCGCGCTCTTGTCGAACAGCTCGACGCCGAGCAGCGATTGCAGGCGCCTGATCTGCGCACTGATCGCCGGCTGGGTCATGCCCTGGGCCCTGGCGGCGCGCGTAAAACTGCGCTGCTCGACGACCATGACAAATGTGCGCAAGAGGTCGGTCGGAATATTGGTCATGCGCGTTCGCTTCTCAAATCCGATGCCGCCCCCGGCCTGCGGACCGTCTGCGGCAAGCCGCCGGGATCGCCCGCAGGTTGATAGTCTCACCTTTTGGGCCGCTGTGCGACCGGAAATCCGGGCGATCGCTGGCGGCACTTTCGTTGTCATAATTTGCTCACCGCGGCGCTAGACTGCCACGGATTCAGGCTGGAACACCCACCATGCCGTTCGTCCGCGTCTATCTTCGCGTGCTTGGCCTGCTCGGTGCCGATGCCCGGCTCGCGGTGACATTGGCGGCCGCGAATATCGCACTCGCCGCGGCGCAATTCGTCGAGCCGGTGCTGTTCGGCCGCATCGTCGATGCGCTCTCAGGCGCGCTGCCGGCCGGCATCGGGCCTGCGGCCCTGGCGCTGGCGCCGCTGCTTGGTGCCTGGATCGCCTTCGGGCTGTTCATCATCGTCGCCGGCACGGTCATCGCCTGGTTCGCCGACCGGCTGGCGCATCAACGCCGCAACCTGGTGCTGGCGGATTATTTCGAGCACGTGCTGCAGCTCCCGCTCGCCTACCACACCGGCGAGCATTCCGGCCGGCAGATGAAGATCATGCTGTCGGGCACCGACACGCTGTGGTGGCTTTGGGTGTCGTTCTTCCGCGAGCATTTTGCCGCCTTCGTCTTCATTGCGCTCCTGTTGCCCGCGACGCTCTTCCTCAATTGGCGGTTGGCGCTGCCGCTCATCGTGCTGTGCGTCGGCTTCACCGCATTGACCGTGCTGGTCATGCAGCGGGCCTACGCGATGCAGCGCACGGTCGAGCAGCACTATTCGGATCTTGCTGAAACTGCCGCCGACGCACTCGGCAATGTCGCGCTGGTGCAAAGTTTTGCCCGGATCGAGCTCGAAGTGTCGCTGCTGCGCAACCTGGTGGACTCGCTGTTGCGCGCGCAGATGCCGGTGCTGTCGTGGTGGGCGGTGGCGAACGTTTTGACGCGGGCCGGCACCACGCTGACCTTGCTGGTGATCCTCCTGGTCGGGACTTACCTCAAGCTGGTCGGGCTTGCCTCGGTCGGCCAGATCGTCAGCTTCATGAGCATCGCGGCGCTGTTGATCGCGCGGCTCGAGCAGGCGGTCAGCTTCGCCAATCGGCTGTTCATCGATGCGCCGAAATTGTCCGATTTCTTCGGCGTGCTCGACACCGTGCCGTCGGTGCGTGACCGACCCGGCGCCGTCACTCCCGGCCGCATGCACGGCCATGTCGAATTCGAGGATGTGTCGTTTTCCTATGACGGCAAACGCCCCACCGTCGTGGATTTGAAGTTCAAGGCGCTGCCCGGAGAGCGGATCGCGCTGGTCGGGCCGACCGGCAGCGGCAAGTCGACGGCGCTGGCGCTGCTCTATCGCGCGTTCGATCCGCAATCGGGCGCCATCGCGATCGACGGCACCGATATCCGCGATCTCAAGCTGATCGGGCTACGCCGCAATATCGGCGTGGTGTTCCAGGAGACGCTGCTGTTCAACCGCTCGATCGCGGAGAACCTGCGCGTCGGCAAGCCGGACGCCACCGACGCCGAAATCCGCGACGCCGCGGCGCGCGCGCAAGCGCTCGAATTCATCGAACGCCATGACGGCGGCCTGCAAGCGCCGATCGGCGAACGCGGACGGCTGCTCTCCGGCGGCGAGCGCCAGCGCCTCGCCATCGCACGCGCCTTGCTCAAGGACCCGCCGATCCTGATCCTCGACGAAGCCACCAGCGCGCTCGATCCCGTGACCGAGCAGCGCGTCAATCTGGCGCTCGACGAAGTGATGAAAGGCCGCACCACCTTCGTCATCGCGCATCGGCTCGCCACCGTGCGCAATGCGACGCGTATTTTGGTGTTCCAGAACGGGCGGATTATCGAGACCGGCACGTTCGACGAGCTTGTTAAGCGCGGCGGATTTTTCGCTGAATTGGTGCGCGCGCAGTTTGCGCCGTCTTAAAGCTCACATCGCGTAGTCCGGCTCATTGCGGTCGAGGATGCGCTTGAGCGCATTGAAGTGCCGTTGCGCCGGCGTTGGGCCCTCGTAGAAGCGGTTGCCGCCGATGTCGCGCTGGGTTTTTTCGACCACCGCCTTGGGCAGCTCTTTGAGCCTTTGTCCGGTCCACATGGCGTAGATCTGAACCTGCGCCGCGCGCTCGATGTAGTAGAGCCGGTTATAGGCATCGGCCACGGTGTCGCCGAGTGTCGTCACGCCGTGATTGGCCATGAACAGCAGCGTATGCTCGCCAATCACCTTGGCGAGACGCTCGCCCTCCTCGGGCTCGAGCGCCGGGCCGGTATATTCGTCGTCATAGGCGATCTGTCCCATGAGCCCGACCTCGGTTTGGCCGATCTCCTTGATGCGCGGATCCTCCAGACGCGTGAGCGCGCTGACGAAGGGCATGTGGGTGTGAAACACCGCCTTGGCTTGCGGCAGCGCTTTGTGAATGGGCGCGTGAATGCAGTAGCCGGATCGCTCGACGTCGCCTGAGCCGCGCTTGACCTCGCCGTCGTCGATGCCGACTTCCATGAAGGACGAGGCCGTGACTTCAGACCAATGAATCCCGAATGGGATTTGGTAGTAACGGTCGCTGCGGCCCGGCACGACCAAGGTCAGGTGATTGAATATCCCCTCGCTGAAGCCGTGCATGTAAGCGAGGCGATGTGCGGCCGCCAAATCGACCCGCGCCTGGCGTTCCTCGGCGCTCCAATCGTTGAGCCCTTCCGGCGCGACTCTGACTTGCATGGCACCCTCCTGTTGATTCGAATTTGGTCCGCGTCGCGAGCCGTAGCCCGGATTGAGCACAGCGAAATCCAGGAATGCCGCTCCCGGGTTTCGCTGCGCTCAACCCAGGCTACATCATTAGCGCAGCCGCTCCAAAATACTCACGTAATTTGCCACCGCGGTACCACCCATATTGAAGATGCCGCCGAGGCGCGCGTCCTTGACCTGCATGTCGCCGGCGGTGCCGGTGAGTTGCATAGCGGCGAGCGCGTGCATGGAGACGCCGGTGGCGCCGATCGGATGGCCTTTGGATTTGAGACCGCCGGATGGATTGATCGGCAGCTTGCCATCCTTGGCGACGACACCGTCGGCGATGACGCGGGCGCCCTGCCCTTCCGCCGCCAGTCCCATGGCTTCGTATTCGATCAGCTCGGCGATGGTGAAGCAGTCGTGCACTTCGGCAAACGACAGGTCGGTGAGACCGAGACCGGCTTGCGCCAGAGCGCGCTTCCACGCTACCGCGCAGCCTTCGAACTTGAGAATGTCGCGCCGCGACATCGGCAGAAAATCCTGCACGTGCTCGGCGGCGCGGAACACGATGGCTTTTTTCATTTTCAGCGCGGTCTCGACATCGGTGAGCACGATGGCCGCAGCGCCGTCGGACACCAGCGAGCAGTCGGTGCGCTTGAGCGGGCCGGCGACGCGCGGGTTCTTGTCGCTCTCGGTGCGGCAGAAGTCGTAGCCGAGATCTTTTCGGATCTGCGCGTAAGGATTGCCGACGCCGTTCTTGTGGTTCTTGGCGGCGATGCGCGCCAGCGCGTCGGACTGATCGCCCCAGCGCTGAAAATAAAGCCCGGCAATCTTGCCGAAAATACCGGCGAAGCCACCGTCGATGTCGGCCTCCTCGCGCACGTAAGAGGCCTTGAGCAGGTTTTGGCCGACCTCGGGACCCGCCGTGGTCGTCATCTGCTCGGCACCGACGACGAGCACGATCCGCGCTGCGCGAGCCGCGATCGATTTCAAGCCTTGATGCACGGCGGCGGAACCGGTGGCGCAAGCGTTCTCGATGCGCGTCGCAGGCTTGAAGCGCAGGTCGGGCGAGGCCTGGAGCACCAACGACGCGGTAAAATCCTGCGCCGAGAAGCCGGCATTGAAGTGGCCGAGCACGATCTCGTCGACGTCGCTCGCCGCAACGCCGGCATCGGCCAGCGCCTCGTTGGCCACGCGCACGATCAGGCTCTCGACGGTCTCGCCGGAAAGCTTGCCGAAGGGAGTGTGAGCCCAGCCGACGATGCAAGCAGTCATGATCGCTCCCTACCCCGTGGTTGCCGAATTTCCGTCGCTTTTCCTTGGCTTTAAGCTTGCGGCCATCGACACGGACGTTACAAGCATAGCCGGATTCGCCTTTGCCTTCGACCCGCCATACCGGCTAGATAGGTACGCGCCCACGCTTCGTGAACCTACCCTTCGCTCAACCGAACGGACCGCGACACGTGCATGCAATGACATCTCTCCGGGCGCAGATGCTCGGCATCGCTTTTGGCTTCACCGCGGCGGCAGTCCTCGCCGCGACACCGGCATGGTCGGGAGCCTCGATCCTCATCGACGCCGACAGCGGCAAGGTGTTGCGCGCCGATAACGCCACCTATCCGTGGTATCCGGCATCGACCACCAAGCTGATGACGCTGTACATGACCTTGAGCGCGGTCAGGGACAATCGCATCACCTTCGACACGCTGTTCACCGTCTCGCGCAACGCCAATCTGCAGGCGCCGGTCAAGATGGGCCTGCCGGTCGGCACGCAAGTCACCGTCGACAACGCGCTCAAGATGATGATGGTGAAATCGGCCAACGACATGGCCGTGGTGCTGGCCGAGGGCGTCGGCGGCTCGGTCGACGATTTCGCCCAACAGATGACCGACACCGCGCACAAGCTCGGCATGTCGGAATCGAATTTCGTCAATCCGAACGGGCTGCCGGCGGACGGCCAGATCACCTCGGCACGCGATCTCGCCATTCTCGCCCGCGCGCTGATCCGCGAATTCCCCGATTACAGTTTCTATTGGCACGTTCCGGCGATCAAGTTCGGGCGTCGCATCGTTCGCAACTACAATCCGCTGCTCGGCCGCTATCCCGGCGCCGACGGCATGAAGACCGGTTTCATCTGCGCCTCCGGCTTCAACCTCGTCGCAACGGCGACGCGCAACAACAAGCACCTGATCGCCGTCGTGCTCGGCGCGCCGTCCGGCGCGGCGCGCGCCATCAAGGCCGCCGAAATGCTGGAAAGCGGATTCGCGCAAAATCCGCTGTCCTGGCTGACGCCGTCGCTGGGCATGGTCGATGCGCTGGCGCCGATGGACGTCGCGCCGCCCAATCTTCAGGAACAGACCTGCGGCAAGCATCGCCGGCGGCCGGCGGCGGAAGACGAAGATATGGATGCCGACGGCGACAACGGCCAGGCGGCGGCCGCCGCCGCAAGCGAGACCCGTTCGCTGCTTTTGTCGGCGCTGCGCGCGCCGACCAATCCCGTTTTGCTGTCCGATCTCGGCCCGGTGATGCCGGTCGTGGTCTATACCGGCCCGACGCGTTCGCCGTCGCAGCTCGCCACGCTTTCCTCCGACATCGCCGCCGAGCCCGATAAAAAGAAAAACAAGCATCATAAAGCGACGGCGGCACGCTCCAACGACGATCAGGCGGCACCCGAGAAGCCGGCAAATAAAAAATCCATCGTCGCCAAGCCGACCGACGCTAAGCCGGCGGCGAAGCCAACCGATACCAAGACGACCGCTCAAATCAGCGCGCCAACGACGGCGGCGGCGCCGAAAAAGCAGGCCAAGCCGAAACCGCCGGTCACGGCACCTCCTGGGCAATAGCTGACCTCTTCCTGCCGCGCGCGGGCAGAGAGTTTGCCGCCGTGCTTGCCGTGCTAGAACAGCGTCCGCACGGGAGCAAACGCAAGCATGCCTGACAAGATGACCATTGCCGCGCTTCAACAGATGAAGCGTGACGGCAAGAAGAGCATCGGCGTCGTCGCCTGGGATTATCAGATCGCGCGCATCGCCGACCGCGCCGGCGTCGATTTCATCTCGGTCGGCGATTCGGTCGGCGTCAATCTGTGGGGCCGCGACGAAGTGCTCGAAGTCACGCTGGACGAGATGCTGATCTGCTGCCAGGCGGTGCGGCGCGGTACGGCGCGCGCGCTGGTGAGCTGCGACATGCCGTTCGGCCCGGTGCAGCAGGGCATCGACAGCGCACTCGCCGCCGCTTCGCACCTGATGAACGACGGCGGCGCCGACATGATTAAGGTCGATGCGGCGGCGGATTTTCCCGACGTGGTGCGTGCGCTGGTCAAGGCCGGCGTTCCGGTCTTCGCCCAATTCGGGCTCACGCCGCAGACGGCAACGAAATACGGCATTCCCTATAGCGCGCAGAATTCGCCGCAGGCGCAGGCCACTGCCGAAGCGGCGGACAAGCTGGTCGCCGAAGCAAAGCTTCTGGAAGACGCCGGCGCGGCGCTGCTCGACTTCACCAATTCCGGTGCTGTCGCCGGCGCCGCCGTCGTCAAGGCGGTGAACATCCCGGTGATCGGCGGCTTCGGCGGCGGACCATGGCTCGACGGCCGGGTGCGGCTCGCGCACACCGCAATCGGTTACGCCGAGAAATGGATCGACGCCAAGACCGATACATATGTGAACACCGCGAAAGCCGCGCTGGACGCGTTCACCGCATTGATCGCCGACGCCCGCGCCGGCCGGCAGATCAAGGGGTGAGGATACGAGGGAAACGCAATGGCCGTCACGCGAACGCGGCGCACTCCCTCTCCCCAGAGGGGAGAGGGTTGGGGTGAGGGGGTTCGGACGTGGGGGAAAAATCTAGACTTCCGAACCCCCTCAACCTGCCCTTCTCCCCTCTGGGGAGCAGGGACGCAGCGTCTGCGGCGCGCTATCTTGAGGAATGCCTGCCGCGGTCGGAGTATTGGGATGTGCCGGTCGAGCGGCAGGACGAGGACGCGACCAACGCCCGTGTCCTGGAATTTTTGAACAAGGTCGGCGCATAAACGTGCCGGGGGGCCATGGTTGATTATTACCCGATCCTAGCGCGCGCCATGAGCGCGCCGGAAGCGAAGGACCCGCAATGGCGCCGCGGCGTGTACGAGCGCGCGCGGCAAATGCTGGTGACGCAGTTATTGGCACGGCGTCCGGCGACGCCGCCGGACGCGATCGCCGCCGAGCAATCCGGGTTGGACTCAGCGATCCGAAGGATCGAGGCCGAAATGTCGCGCCCCGCCCGCGGCGCGATGCCGCGCGACGAACCGATCGACGATGCCGACGGCGATATCGCCGATCTGTCGTCGATCGTGCCGGAGCGCGGACCGCTGGCGACGCCGTTCCGGCTCAGCGGCGTCTCTTTGGTCGCGGTCGCGATCGTCGCCGCCGCGATCGGTGCCGGCGGTTACATGTTCTGGGTGCAGCACGCCCACAAAACATCGCCGGCGCCGGTCAAAAACGTTACCTCCGCCGCCCCGCCAGCCGCGGCCAAGGTCGCAACACCCAAGCCGGCAACGGCCAAAGACGGCGATCTCGCGGCCGGCATCGACGGCGGCGCGGCCGACAACGACCTGCCGTATGTCTTTCGCCGCCAGCCGACGTTCTACCGCACGCTGCAGCCGGTCGGCACCATCATCATCGATAAGCTGCAGCATTTTCTCTATCTGATCCGGCCCAACAACGTGGCACTGCGTTACGGCATCGGGCTCGGCGAGCAATGCACCGAGCTCGCGGGCCTCCGCCACGTCGCGAGCAAGGCGGAATGGCCGCCCTGGCAGGCGACGCCGGACATGATCGAGCGCAAGCTCGCCAAGCCGGGGGCATTGGCGGGCGGCCCCGGCAACCCGCTCGGCGCGCGAGCCATGGAGCTCGACGACGGCAAGTCGCGCATCAACGGCACCAATGCGCCGGCGACCGTCGGGACGAATGTCATCTTCGGCTGCGTGCGCATGGGCAACGAGGATGTCGTGGATCTTTACGGCCGCGTGCAGAACGGCACGCCGGTGGTGGTGAATTAGGGCACCGAAGCCGCCGCCGGAAAGCAAGGATTAAGGGTCATGCGCCTGTTCTGTATCGCACTGGGCGCTCTCTTGGTTGCCGGATCGTCGCCTTCGCGCGCCGAATATCCCGATCACGCGATCCAGATCGTTGTCCCCTACACGCCCGCCGGCACCGTCGACCTTCTCGCGCGCGCGCTCGCACCCAGGCTCACCGCCGCATGGGGACAGCCGGTCGTCATCATCAATCGTCCCGGCGCCGGCGGCAGCGTCGGCGCCGAGTTCGTGGCCAAGTCCGCCCCTGACGGCTACACGCTGTTCATATCCACCAATTCACCGCTCACGACCAATCTGGCGCTGTATCCGTCTCTCGGCTACGAGCCGCTGCGCGATTTTGAGCCGGTGATTTTGGCCGGCGAGAACTCACTGGTTCTGGCGGCCAATCCGCAACTGCCGGTCAAGACCGTCAAGGAATTGATCGCGCTCGCCAAGACGAAGCCCGGCGAGCTCAATGCAGCGACGTCCGGCAACGGCTCGACGGGCCATTTGTCGCTCGCGACTTTCAACAAGCAGGCAGGCGTTTCGATCGCCCATGTCCCGTACCGCGGCGGCCTGCCGAGCCTTCAGGCAGCGATCGCCGGCGAAGTGCAGCTCGTGTTCAGCGATATCGTGCCGGTCATGCCGCAGGTTCGCGACAACCGCTTGACGGCGTTGGGCCAGACCGGCCTTCGCCGCGCCCAGATCGCTCCCGACATTCCGACGTTGGATGAGTCCGGCCTGCCGGGCTTCAGCATCACCGCATGGATCGGGGTCGTCGTCCCTAAGGGGACGCCGAACGACATCGTGCAAAAACTCAATCTCGAAATCGGACGCGCGCTCAAAGACCCGGAATTCGCCCGCCAGATATCGACGATCGGCATCGATCCGCTTGGCAGCACGCCGGACGAGTTCGCAGCTTTTCTAGGCAAGGAAATTCCACGCTGGAAACAGATCGTGCAGGATGCCGGGGTCAAGCTCGAGGGGGATCATTGAATATTTCATGATGGACTTGCTTCACGTGAAGCGGTGGCTAATCGTTTTGCTCACGGCCGTCGGCGTCGCCGCAACCGCGCACGCCGAAACATTCCCGAATAGGACCATCCGGATCATCGTGCCCTATGCGGCCGGCGGCAGCATCGATCTGACCGCGCGCGTCATCGCCAAGAACCTGCAGGACAGCGTCGGACAGAGCGTCATCGTGGAAAACAAGCCGGGCGCCAATGCGGCGATCGGCATCGAAGACCTGATGCGAAGCGAGCCGGACGGCCACACCCTCATCATCCTCTCGGAAAGCCCGGTCACCATCAACGTCCACCTGTCGCGGGTCAATTACGAACCGCTCACCGACTTGGTGCCGATCGGCAAGGTGGTGAGCAGCCCCCTGATCTTGACCGCCAATGCCAACGCGGGAATCAGATCGATCGCCGATCTTGTCGCCGCGGCGAAGGCCAAGCCGCTAAGCTACGGCGTTGCAGGTCTCGGCTCGTCGTCCTATCTCGCGGGCGAATTGCTCAAGCGTGAGCTTGGGCTGACGATGCAACCCGTGACCTATCGCGGCGGCGCACCGGCGGCGGCGGCGGTCGCGGCCGGCGAGGTCCCTCTGGCTTTCACCGACACGGCTGCAATCCTGCCGATGATCGCTGGCGGCCAGGTTGTCGCCTTGGGCGTGGCTGAGCCCGTGCGCTCGCGGGCGATGCCGAATATTCCGACGCTGCGAGAGGCGGGCGTTCCCGACTTCAGCGCCATGTCGTGGCTCGCGATGTTCGCGCCGCGCGGCACGCCGGGGGACAGGATCGCCAGGCTCAATGCGGAGATCACAAAAATTGTGGCGCTGCCGGAAGCGCAAAAAGTTTTGCTCGCCGCGGGCCTCGAGCCTGCTCCCAACAGCCCGAGTGAGATGCGTCGCGTTATCGAAGCGGACTATGCGAAGTGGGGCCAACTGATAAAGGCGCTAGGGCTCAAGGTCGAATAATCCGGCTGCACGTCGCCCTTATGACGGCGCGCCGGTGTCGGCGTAGATGGCCGGAACGACCGGTGCTTTGTCCCAGCCGTTGACCGGATCGCCGGCCCAGACCCATTCGGCGGTGCCGTGAACGCTGCCTTTGCCGGAATTGATCAAATCCTTTTGCTCGGCGGCGTTACGCAGGTGCTTGAAGCGGGCATTGGCGAGCGATAGCCGCTGCACCCCATGCACCCGCGGAATCCGGATGCGGCGGAAGTTCGCGAATGCCTCGACCGGATCGCGGCAGGCGTCGAGCCAGCGCGCCAGGATATAGGCGTCCTCAAAAGCCTGGCAGGCGCCCTGCCCGGCGTTCGGCAACATGGCATGGGCCGCATCGCCGATGAGCTGGATACGGTTGCGGCCCCAATTCTCCGTCAGCGGCCGCGTGAACAGACCCCATTTCGAGCATTCGGTGACGATACTCAAAAGTTTTTCGAGCCGCGGCTCGGGGTTTGGAAAGCTCAAGCGCATCTCGTCGGGATCGCCGCGGGTCGACCAGCCCTCCTCGACCCATTTGTCGGTGTCCTCCTGGGTGACGATGTTCAGCTGCTTGTCGCCGCGTATGTAATAGGCCAGCAGATGACAGCCGGGCCCGACCCATTGGACGTGTCCGGTCGGCTCGAGCACACCGGGCGGCACATCGGCACCGTTCAACAGCGCGCGCCAGACCATTTGCCCGGTATAGGTGGGATTATCCTGCCCGTAGAGCGCTTGCCGGATGACCGAGCGCACCCCGTCGGCGCCGATCACGAAATCGGCTTCGACCTTGGCGCCGTTGGCGAAGGCGAGCACGACGCCGTCGCTTTTCTCCTCAATCCCGACGAGGCGATGGTCGAGATGAATCAAATGGCGATCCAGCCCGCTCGCCAAAACATCCAGCAGGTCGGCGCGGTGAAACGTATAGTACGGCGCGCCGTAACGCTGCGCGGCCTTCAGCCGGTCGTTGAATTCGAGAAACTCACCGGTTTGCATGTTGCGTGTGTAAATGCCCGGGGAACGCGTGCCCACGGCGGCGATTTTTTCGCCTAAGCCGATGGCGATAAGCGCCTGTGTTGCGTTCGGGGCGACATTGACGGCGGCGCCGATTTCGCCCAAGGCGGGCGCCGCTTCAAAAACTTCCGCCTCGATCCCGAAGCGGGACAGCGCATGCGCCGCGGCCAATCCCGCGAGCCCGCCACCGACAATCATCATACCTGCCATCGTCTGCATCACTCCATAAAGCGGTGCGCAAAGAGTTGCTGGACCGAGCTCATGCGGCAACCGCGAAAGGTGAGCCGGCTATAGCAAATCGGCAAACGTGCGTCGATTGCGGATGCCGGGTGTTTTGACGCGCGTCGGCGCGGCGGTCGTCGAAACCGACGCCCGCGTTACGAGCACGCTCCCCGGCTCTGTTTTGATCAATTGCCTTTATTGGCCGTGCGCACGAAGGCGGCGAGCTCGCTGTTGAAGCGCGGCGCGTCTTCATAGAACGGCGAATGGCCGATGCCGTCGTAGACCGAGAGCTTGGCGCCCGGAATCACGGAAGCGGTGAATTTCGCGGTGTCGACTTTGGCGTTCTTGTCCTCGGCACCGTGGCTCACCAGCACAGGGATTGTGAGCTTCGACATCACCGCGGTGGCGTCGAGCGGGCGGCCGCCCAGCCCGGCGCGCACCTTGGGCGGCACCATCATGTTGAAGGCGAGCATGGTCTCGAAGTCGTCGGCGCTCGGCTGTTTGGAGAAGCAGCCATGCAAAAAGACACGCGTGGCGTTGATGTTGGTGAGCATGTCCTCAGAAGTCATCAGCGGCAGGTTCTTCAGATTGTCGCCGACATATTCGGGAATGAACTTGATCGAGGCGTCGACGAAATCGATGCCGGAAATGCCGCCTGAGCCGCGGTTCGTCACATAGTCGGAGATGACGCGGCCGGCATAGGACCAGCCGGCCAGCACCGGGCGCTTCAAGCCTGCGGCATCGATCACCGCCTGCACTTCGTCGGCCCAGGCCTTGCCGTCGCGATAGCGCGCCGCGTCCAGCGGCTTGTCGGAATTGCCGTGGCCGCGCAGGTCATAGGTGACGATGTGGAATTCCTTGGTGAGGTCGCTGTTGGTCTGGCGCATCCACGATAGATTGCTCTGCGAGAAGCCGTGAATGAAGACGATGCCGGGACCGGACGGGTTGCCGTATTCCTGCGCCGAGATGGTCAAGCCGTCGGGCGTGGTGACGTTGAGCGCTTTGCCTTTCATGTCTTCACTGAATCCCGGCTGAACCGTCGCGACCAATAAAGCGGCGGCGCTCAACGCGAAACGATGACGCGTAATCATGGCATCCTCCCTTTATGTTATTTGCTGACTGGGAGGATAGCGCCGACGCGTCGGCGGCGGAATATGAAATCTGCTGGCCCACTTTTTGTTAGACGCGCGGAGTGGGCAAAAGCCGTAGCCCGGATAGAGCGGAGCGATATCCGGGAGCTGAGTAACCGCTAGCTCCGTTCCCGGATTTCGCTCCGCTCAATCCAGGCTACATTTGCGCCATACGCAGCGGCGCGTCAGTCACCTTCTGCAAATCATCGAGCGTCATGCCGGGCACCATCTCGCGCACCGCAAAGCCTTCGTCGGTGACGTCGAGCACGGCGAGATTGGTATAGACGCGCTTGACGACGCCGAGCGCGGTCAGCGGATAGGTGCAGCGGCGAACCAACCGGCTCTCGCCGGTCTTGGTGGTGTGATCCATCAGCACCCAGAGCTGCCGGGCGCCGGCGGCCAGATCCATGGCGCCGCCGACGGCGGGCGCGCTCTCGTTATCCGACGTCGACCAGTTGGCGATGTCACCGTTCTCGGCGACCTGAAAAGCGCCGAGCACGCACAGATCGAGATGGCCGCCGCGGATGAGCGCAAAACTGTCGGCGTGGTGCATATACGAGCCGCCGGTGCGCAGCGTGATATATTGCTTGCCGGCATTGATCAGCCAGCGATTGATCTTGTCGGGCGGCGGCGCCGGACCCATGCCGAGCACGCCGTTCTCGGACTGGAACACGACCTCGCGCTCTTGCGGCACATAGTCGGCCACCTGCAGCGGCGCGCCGATGCCGAGATTGACGTACCAGCCTTCAGGAACGTCGTCGGCCAGGCGCTTGGCCATTTCCAGACGCGTCATCGGCTTCACGGCCGTTTTGACGTTCATGGCTTCCTCCTTGAGTCTTCTTACGTCACCGTCGGTTCGCCATAGGGCACGTGCAATACGCGGTCGACGAAAATTCCCGGCGTCGCGATTTTCTCCGGATCGAGCGCGCCGAGCTCGGCGATGTGCTGGCTCTGCACGATGGTCAGTTTCGCCGCCGCCGCCATCACCGGATTGAAATTGCGCGCCGACGACTTGTAGGTGAGATTGCCCCAGCGGTCCGCTTCCCAGGCCTCGACCAGCGCCACGTCGCCGTGGAGCGCCTCCTCGAGAATATATTTACGGCCGTGGATCTCGCGCTCTTCCTTGCCGGCGGCGAGCTTGGTGCCGACCGCAGTCGCCGTATAGAACGCCGGAATGCCGGCGCCGGCGGCGCGCATGCGCTCCGCCATGGTGCCCTGCGGCACGCATTCGAGCTCGATCTTGCCTTCGCGCCACAGCCGCTCGAACACCACCGGGTCGGCGGTGCGCGGAAACGAGCAGACGATCTTGCGCACCCGGCCGGTGTCGAGCAGCTTGGCCAAGCCGAGGTAACCGACGCCGGAATTGTTGGCGACCACGGTGAGATCCTTGGCGCCCTGCTCGATCAAGCCTTCGATCAGCGCGTTCGGCTGGCCGATGCTGCCGAAGCCGCCGACCAGCACGACAGCCCCGTCGCGGATACCGGCCATGGCCTCGGCCATGGTTTGCACGATCTTGTTGATCATCGGCGGCGCATCAGTTCGTGGTTCAACTCGGACTACTCCCTCCCCCTTGTGGGGAGGGTGGGGTGGGGGTCGGGAGGGGAAGTCGCGACCGTCGATGCTTGCACATGACCTCTCGACCCCACCCCTGCCCCTCCACACAAGGGGGGGGAAACAAATTACCCGACTCCGCGCATCGGGGTGGCTTCGGCGAAGTGCGGCATCAGCTCACGGGCGAAGCGGACCAAGCTCTCGTTGGCGTGGCCGATGAGCCCGCCGCCGTTGAGCAGCACATATTCGACGCCGAGCTTGCGCAGCCGCGTCAGCTTCTCCGCAATCTCGTCGGGACTGCCGTAGAGCGCGCTCTCTTCGCTGGCCTCGCGGGTGTCGGAATAGGTCATGATGCTGGCGGTGTTCTTCACGCCCGGCGCGCTTGAAATCGCCTCAAGGCGGCGCTGCGCCTCCATGCGCCGCTGCAATGCAGCTTCCTTGTCGGCGGCATCCTTGGCCACGTAGAAGGCGCGGGCAACTCCGACATTCTTCGGGTCGAACACGCGGCCGTGCTGTTCCAACGCCGCCTTGTAAATGGCGATGCGCTCGGCGACGGTGTCGAACGAGGCGAACTGATCGAGCAGCAGGTTATAGCCGCGCACCGCAACTTGCTTGATCGAATCCGGGCTGCCGGCGCCCATCCAGATCGGCGGATGCGGCTTTTGCGCGGTCGGCGGCTCGACGATGATGTCTTCGAACTGCCAGTATTTGCCGTGATGCGAAAAGCGCTGCTTCGCCGTCCAGGATTTGACGATCACATCGAGCGACTCGTTGAAACGCGCATCGGCTTCCTCGATCGGCACGCAGAAGCCGGCGAACTCGTTGTGGCGATAACCCTTGCCGGCGCCGAAATCGAGCCGGCCGCCCGAAAGCAGATCGATGGTCGCGGCCTGTTCGGCAAGCAGCACCGGATTGTGCCAGGGCAGCACCAGCACCGCGGTGCCGAGCCGCAAAGTCTTGGTTTGCGCCGCCACCCAGGTGAGCAGCGAAAGGCTCGCCGAGACTTGGCCGAAGCCGGTGAAATGATGCTCGACCAGAAACGTCGAGTGATAGCCGAGCGCCTCGGCCGCAACATTGTATTCGACGAATTGCTTGTAACCCTGCCCGGAATCGACATCCGGCCCGCCATGGCGGGCCGTCGCGCTGCCGAAAAGTCCAAACCGCATCACCGGCTCCTGCGTTGCGCCGCCAATCTACCTTATTACGCAGGCTTGAACATCGGCACCGGCGGCCCGTTTTCGGTGTCTTTGAACACCACCGTCACCGACTGGCCAACGCGCAACGCGTCAAAATCGCAATCGACGATGTTGGTCATCATGGTCGGGCCTTCGGCGAGCGTCACGTAAGCAATCGCATAAGGCTCCTTGGCGCGGCGCATGACGCTGTAGGTATAGATCGTGCCCTTGCCGGACGCTGCGCGCCATTCGATCTTGTCGCTTGTGCAGAACGGACAGATCGCCCGCGGGTACCAATGCGCCTTGCCGCAGGCGTTGCAGATCGGGACGACGAAGCGGCCTTGCTTCGCCGCATTCCAGAACGCCTCGTTTTCGACGCTGACGATGGGGGAGGGAATTTTTCGCGCCTCGGCCATAGCTCACTCCCGTTCCATGATCAGCGTGGCGCTGCAATGCCGCGTGCCGAGCTGCATGCCGGTGCCTTGCGCCAGCGCCAGATCGCAGTTCTTCACCTGCACCTTCGGATGCGCCTCGCCGCGCAATTGCCGCACTGCCTCGATCACCTTGGTCATGCCGCCGCGATTGGCCGGGTGATTGTTGCACAAGCCGCCGCCGTCGGTGTTGAACGGCAATTTGCCGACGCCGGAAATCAGATTGCCGTCGGAAACGAACTTGCCGCCGGCACCCTTGGCGCAGAAACCCAAATCCTCGATCTGCATCAGCACCGTGATGGTGAAGCTGTCGTAGATCGAGGCATATTTGATGTCGGCGGGCGTGATGCCGGCCTCGGCGAAGGCGATCGGCCCGGTCCGTGCCGCGCCCGACGTGGTCAGATCGAAGGTGCCGCCGGAGAGGTGCTTCACCGTCTCGCCGGCGCCGATGATTTTCACCAGCGGGCGTTTGAGTTTTTTGGCGATCTCCGGCTTGACGATGACCAGCGCGCCGCCGCCGTCGCTGATGACGCAGCAATCGAGCCGGTGCAGCGGATCGGCGATCACCGGCGAGTTGACCACGTCCTCGACGGTGATGACATCGGGCAGCATGGCGTTCGGATTGTGCTGGGCGTGATGCGATGCCGCGACCTTGATCCAGGCGAGCTGCTCGCTGGTAGTGCCGTATTGATGCATGTGGCGCATGGCACACATGGCGTAGCCGTTCGCCGTCGTCATCCCATAGGGAAATTCCCACGGCGCCTCGGGCTGGTTCGGATCGCGCAGCCGCGGCGTGGTGCCGGTCGCCTGGCCTTCGCTGCGCGGCCGGCCGGCCAGCGTGATGAGCGCGACGTCGCACTTGCCGAGCGCGATGGCCTCGGCGGCGTGCGCCGCCAGCGCCACATAGGAGGTGCCGCCAAGTTCGGTGGAATCGACGTGGCGGAGTTTGAGATTCATGTACTCGGCCATGGTGGCCGGCCCGGGACCCGGCGCATCGCCGGCGCAGAAATAGCCGTCGATGTCGTCGCGGCTCAACCCTGCATCCTTCAGCGCACCGAGCGCCACCTCGGCGTGAAGTTGCGCCACCGTCTTGTCCGGCGCATGCCGGGTCGGATGCTCATAGGCCCCGGCGATATAGGCCTTACCTTTGATTGTCATTCGCGAACGTCCCCTGCCCGGCGCAACCGTAACCCGGATTGAGCGGGAGCGAAATCCGGCTACAACAGTCGGCAACAGGGAGAGTTGCGATGGACTTGGGCTTAAAAGGCAAGATCGCGCTGGTGACCGGATCGAGCCGCGGCATCGGCCGCGGCGTCGCGGTGGCGCTGGCCGCCGAAGGCTGCGACGTGATGCTGACCGGGCGCGACGAAAAGGCGCTCGACGAGATCGCCGCCGCCATCCGCAAACAGGACCGGCGCGCCGGCGTCGCGGCAATCGATCTGCGCGGCGCGGACGCGCCGGCAAAACTGATCGAACAGGTCAAGCGCGAGCTCGGCGGGCTCGATATTCTCGTCAACAATGCCGGCGCCACCAAGCGCGGCGATTTCCTCGATCTCACCGACGCCGACTGGGAAGACGGCTACGCGCTGAAATTTTTTGCCCACGTGCGGCTCACCCGGGCCGCGTGGCCGCTGCTCAAGGAGCGGCGCGGCTCGATCGTTGCCATCGGCGGCACCGGCGGCCGCAAGCCGACCGAAGAGTTCACCATCGGCTCTTCCGTCAATGCGGCGGTCGCCGCCTTCTCCAAATGCATGGCCGACCGCGGCAAGCACGACGGCGTGCAGGTCAACTGCATCCATCCGAGCATGGTCGAGACCGACAGGCTGTGGCGGCGCATCAAGGCCGAGATGGAGCGCACCGGCCTGCCCGAGCAAAAAGCCCGCGAAGAAATGTGCAAAGGTTTTGGCATCACCCGCTTCGGCAAGGTCGAGGACGTCGCCGATATGATCACCTTCCTGGTGTCGTCGCGCGCCACCTGGATGCACGGCGCGACCGTCGATCTCGACGGCGGCGAGATACCGACATTGTGACCAACATCCTGCTCACGCCGGCCCATATCGGGCCGGTCGAAATCAAAAACCGCATCGTCATGCCGCCGATGACCACGCGCACGGCGGATGCAGAGGGCTTTGTCACCGACGACTCGGTCGCCTACTACATGGCGCGGGTGCAAGGCGGCGTGGGCCTCATCACCGTCGAGATGGCGTCGCCGGAAAAATGCGGCAGGCATCGCCGCCATGAAGTCGGTATCTACGACGACTGTTTCATTCCGGGTCTGACGCGCCTCGTCGCCGAGATTCATCGCGGCGGCGCCAAGGCGTCGATCCAGCTTGGCCACGGCGGCGGCCATACCCGGATCGACATTTGCGGCGAGACGCCGATCGCGCCGTCGGCCATTCCGCATCCGGTCTACGAGACCACGTTCGAGACCATCATCCCCGAAGCAATGACCAAGGCGCGCATCGCGCAGACCGTCGCCGCTCATGTCGCTGCGGCGCAGCGCGCGCAACAAGCCGGCTTCGATTGCGTCGAAGTCCATGCCGCGCACGGCTATCTGATTTCGCAATTCCATGCGCCGTTCGAGAACCGGCGCAATGACGAATACGGCGGCAGCCTGGAAAATCGCGCCCGCTTCGGTCTGGAAGCTCTGCGCGCCGTGAAAGCGGCGGTGCCACGCCTGGGTGTCATCTATCGGCTTTCGGTCGAAGACTTCTTTCCCGGCGGCTTGCCATTCAGTGAAGGCCGGCAGATTGCGCTCTGGGCGGCGCAGGCCGGCGCCGATGCGCTGCATGTCACCGCGGGGCATTATCGCTCGCTGCCGTCGGCGCAAGTCGTGTTGCCGCCGATGACGATGCCCGATGGTCCCTTTCTCGACTTCGCCGCCGAGGTGAAGAAACAGATCAACGTGCCGGTGATTGCCGTCGGCCGCCTCGGCGATCCGGCGCTGGCGGAATCCGCCGTCGCCAGCGGCAAGACCGATTTCATCGCGCTCGGCCGCACCTTGATCGCCGATCCGCAATGGGTCGAGAAGGTCGCGCGCGGCGAGCCGATCCGCCGCTGCCTCGCCTGCAACACGTGTATCAATGAAATGCGCGGCGGCGCGCGCATCGGCTGCGTGGTCAACAGCGCCGCCGGCCGTGAGACATTGTTCGCCGCTGCAAAACCGCCGCGCGGCGAACGCATCGCCGTGATCGGCGCCGGGCCGGCCGGCCTCACCTATGCTTCGCTGGTCGCCGACGGTAACAAGGTGACCGTGTTCGAAAAAGCCAAGCGCGCCGGCGGCAGCTTTCGCTATGCCGGCAAGGCGCCGCTGTTCCAGGAGGTCGAAGCGAGCGACCAAAGTTTCGCCCGCTACATCGATGACATGACCGCCGCCTGCAAGATGAAGGGCATCACCTTCCGTTTCGCAATGGATGTGACTGCCGATCCGAGCGTGCTGACGTCGTTCGACCGTATCGTAATCGCGACCGGCGCCTCCTATCGCTTCGGCCTCGGCCCCTTCGCCACCTGGGCGCTCGACAGCGGCGCCGCACGCTGGCCCGGCGTCGCACGGCTTTTGTCGAACGCCAAACTGCGCGACTGGTTCTATTATCGGGCACGACGCGCCAGCACCGGCCGCTTCAAGCAGCTGACGCGCCAAGGACAGACGACCATCGTGATCGGCGACGCCATAAGAGCGGGCAAGAGTAAGCAGGCGATTACCAGCGCGTTCGAGGCCGCGCTGCTGCCTAAGACGGGATGAGCGGCAGCGCGACGCAGCCCGCACTGCTATCCGCTGGCACGCTTATTGCTGTATCATCGCCGTGGACAGGGAAGCGCGATGTCTGTGAAGCTTCGCCTCGACCAGGTCGGCATGACCTTCCCGACGCCGGACGGCGCCTTTACGGCGCTGGCGCCGGTCACGCTTTCGATTTCGCCCGGCCGTTTCGTCAGCCTGATCGGCCCTTCGGGCTGCGGCAAGAGCACAATCTTCAACATCATCGCCGGCCTTCTCGAACCGACTGGCGGCCGCGTGCTGATCGACGGCGCCGACGCCACCGGAACTATCGGCAGGGTCGGCTACATGTTGCAGAAGGATCTGCTGTTGCCGTGGCGCACCGTGCTCGACAACGTCATCCTCGGCATGGAGATCCAAGGCGTGCCGTTGCGCCAGGCGCGTGAGCGCGCGCTCCCACTGTTGCATCGCTATGGGCTCGCCGGCTTCGAATATCTCTATCCGAACGCGCTGTCCGGCGGCATGCGCCAGCGCGCTGCGCTGTTGCGCACGCTGTTGTTCGACACCGACGTCATCCTGCTCGACGAGCCGTTCGGCGCGCTCGATGCGCAGACCAAATTGCAGATGCAGGAATGGCTGCTCGGGCTTTGGGCCGATTTCGGCAAGACGGTGGTGTTCGTGACCCACGATATCGAGGAAGCGATCTATCTCTCCGACGAGGTTCACGTCATGGCAACGCGGCCGGGCCGCATCGTCGAATCCATGCCGGTGCCGATCGCGCGGCCCCGCGACCGCAGCGCGACGCTGACGCCCGAATTCATGGCGATCAAAGAGCGCTGCCTGGCGCTGCTGATGGCCGGCCACGATACACCTTTAAGCGAGGCGGCCTGACATGGCGGTCCAGGACACCGGCATCGGCGACGGTCTGGTGCGCGTTCAGCCGGCGCCGAGCGCACGGCAGGTACGATCGGTCCGCCGTCTACCGGTGCAGAAGGACTGGCCGATGCTGGCCATCCTCGCGGCGCAAGTCGGAATCCTCATAGGCCTGATCGCGCTGTGGCAAGCGGCTGCCGACCACGGCTGGATCGACGGCTTCTTCTGGTCGAAGCCCAGCGCCATCTTCGCCACTTTGATCAAATTCTTCACCGCGGGCGAGGCCTGGACCGATATCGGCTTCACCTTCCGCTCGACGATTTTCGGATTTTTGATCGGCACCACCTGCGGCTCGCTGCTCGGCCTTTCGTTCTGGTGGTCGCGCAACTATGCCGCCATCGTGCAACCTTACATCATTTGCTTCGAGGCGCTGCCGAAGCTTGCATTGGCGCCGCTGGTGATCCTGGTGTTCGGGCTGGGGCTCGCCTCCAAGGTCGCGATCGCCACCGCGCTCACGCTCATCGTGTCGACGCTGACAACGTATGCGGGGGTCAAAGCGGTCGATCCGGATCAGGAAAAGCTGTTCTATTCGCTCGGCGCCAGCCGATTTCAGGTATTCCGCAAGCTGGTGGTGCCGTTCTGCCTGCCCTGGATCATCTCGGTGCTGCGGGTGAATATCGGGCTGGCGCTGACCGGCGCCATCGTCGGCGAATTCATCGCCTCGCAGCACGGCCTCGGCCGGCAAATTCTTTACGCCGGCAATACCTACGACATCGCGCTGGTCTGGGTCGCCGTGCTGGTGCTCTCGACATTGGCCGTGATCATGTATGCCGCGGTCTCCTGGCTCGAACGCATCCTGCGCAAAGGCATCAGGCAATAGGTCGCAACAGCTGGGCCAACAGATGAGGTCGTCATGAAAGCAAATACCATCAGCCGACGAAAACTTCTGGGCACCACGGCGGCAGCCGGCGCAGCGCTTATGGCGCGTCCGATGATCGGACGTGCCGACGCCAAGGAGGTGCTGATCGCGGAGCCGGTCCACGGCACCGGCTACCTGCCGCTCTATATCGGCATGGCGAAAAACCTGTTCGAGGACGTCGCCGTCAAGATCGTCACCATCGAGACCGGCGCCGGCCATACCAATGCGGTGCTGTCCGGCGCAGCCTTCGCCTTCATCGGCGGACCGGAGCATTGCGCCTACGCCAAGATAAAGGGCGCCGAGCTGCGCGCGGTGGTCAACTGCGTCGACCGCGGCAATGTCTACTATTGCGCGGCGAAGGGACAAGAACCGGCCGGAACCGATTGGCCGAGCTATTTCAAAGGCAAGACGGTCGCGACCAGCGGCTTTGGCGGCACGCCGAATTCGATCACGCGCTATCTCCTGAAGAAATGGAATCTCGACGCCACGAGCGACGTGACGCTCGTGGAAACCGCAAACTCGGCGATTCTGCCGGCAGTCAGGGCCAAACAGGCGCTGATCGGCTGCTCGACCGAACCGTTCATCACCCAGGGCGTGCGCACCGGCGTGTGGAGCGAGCCGTTCATCAATATCCCGAAGGACATGGGCCCCTATGCCTATTCGACCTTCAATGTGCGCCTCGACACCATCCAGAAAGATCCCGGACTCGTGCGCGGCTTTGTCCGCGGCATGATGAAGTCCTTGAAATTCGTCCACGACAACCACGACGAAGCGGCCGAGCTCGCCAAGACGCAATTCCCGACCATGGCGCTCGACGACCTCAAGGCGACGCTCGCCCGCTCCTTCGCCGACGACATGTGGAGCCAGGACGGCACCATCAGCCCCGCCGCCTGGGACACCGCGAAGTCGGTGGTGATGGGCGCCGGCATCCTCAAGGTTGACGTCAAATACGACGAGATTATCGACATGAGCTTCGTCAACAGCCTGAAGGCCACACTGTGACCGCTTCGCGTCGCCGCGGAATAACGCTATGATCGCAATCGACAATGGGAAGGGATAAAAATATGTCCGAACCGATCTGGAACAAATTCCTCACCGAGCGCGACAAGGCGGTGTTCGGCACGTCGGGCTATGGCGCGCGCGGCGGCTTCGGCAGGCGGCCGGCGCTCATCGTCATCGACGTCAATTGGGCGTTCTGCGGCGACCGGCCGGAGCCGATCCTGGAATCGATCAAGCGCTGGCGCAATTCCTGCGGCGAGGATGCCTGGATCGCGCTGCCCTATATCCGCGCGCTGATCGACAAGAGCCATGAGAAAGGCATCCCGGTCATCTACACCACCGGTGTGCGGCGCGACGACAATTGGGATTCCGGCTCCTGGCTGTGGAAGAATTCGCGCGGCAACGAGGACCGCCACACCATCGTCTCCAATCTCGACGGCAACGAGATCGTCGCCCCGATCGCGCCCGAGCCGCAGGACATTGTGGTGCTCAAGCAGAAACCGTCCGGCTTCTTCGGCTCCAACATGGCGAGCTATCTGACGCTCTTGGGCTGCGACAGCCTCATCGTCACCGGCACCACCACGTCGGGCTGCGTGCGCGCCACCGTGCTCGACGGCTTCAGCCTGAATTATCGCATCGCGCTGGCCGAGGAAGGCTGCTTCGACCGCTCGCAGGCGAGCCACGCCATCAATCTGTGCGACATGAACGCCAAATATGCCGACGTGGTGAAGACCGACGAGGTTCTCGCTTTCTTCGATACGCTGCCGAGCGGCATGTACGAATTGCCCGCGGGCAAAACTCCGCCGCAGAAAGAAGCCAAGCGCGCCGCGAATTTCTGACGCGGGCCTGACGGCACCGATGCGGCGCGCGCGCGAAATCAAAACCGCCGGCGCGTGGAACGCCGCGGACGCGGTCGATTGCGTCACGCTCGATGCGCACGGCCGCCATCGCCGCCGTATCGTGCTGACCGGGGAGCGCGGCACGATTTTCCTGCTCGATTTGCCGCATGCGATCGCGTTGCGCGACGGCGACGGCCTTTTGCTCGACGACGGCGCCATGGTGCGCGTCGCCGGCCACGCCGAGCCGCTCGTTGAAATCGCCGCCGCCAACGCCCACGAATTGGCGCGGCTCGCCTGGCATATCGGCAATCGTCACGTCGACGTGCAGATCGTCGGCGATCGCCTGCGCATCCGGCGCGACCATGTGATCGAGGACATGCTGCGCGGCCTCGGCGCGGCGCTACAGCCGATCGAGGCGCCGTTCGATCCCGAGCACGGCGCCTATGATCACGGCGACGATCATGTCTGATGCGTCGCCCCCCGATGCGGCCGCGCTCTACCGGCTGATGGCGTGGCTGTCACCGGCCTATCCGGTCGGCGCGTTTTCCTATTCGTCGGGCATCGAATGGGCGGTCGAGGCGGGCGACATCGAGGACGCCGAAACGCTGCGGGCCTGGCTCGCCGTCATGATCGGCGAAGGCTCAGGCTTCTGCGATGCGGTGTTCTTCGTCCACGCCCACCGTGCCATCGCCGCGAATGACGACACAGGCTTGCGCGCTGTCGCGGAGTTGGCCGCCGCCATGGTGCCGTCCAAGGAGCGCCTCTTGGAGACCACGACCCAAGGCCGCGCCTTTATCGATGCGACGCGCGCCGCCTGGCCGTGTGAGGCGCTGGCGCGCCTCGACGCGGCGTGGGCCGGCGCCGTGGCGCTGCCCATTGCCGTCGGCGTGACCTGTGCCGGCCACGGCATCGCTTGCGAAGCCGCGCTGCAGGCGTTTCTTCACGCACTGACCGCGAATTGGATTTCCGCCGGCGTCCGCCTCATCCCGCTCGGCCAGACCGACGGCCAGCGCGTGCTCGCGGCCCTCGAAGCAACCGTCGCGGCAACGGCAATGCGCGCGCTCAAGACGCCGCTCGACGACGTCGGCTCCAGCGCACTGCGTGCCGATCTCGCCAGCATGCGGCACGAGACTCAGTACACGCGCCTGTTCCGGTCGTAAGCACCACGCGCGCACCGACGCCTTTATTTGTCGGCGCTCGGCGCGACGGCGGGCGTCGGCAATTCGGCCGGTTTCTTGTCGCCATAGAGAGCTTGCAAAAAACCCGACATGGTCAAGCCCTGCACCACGATGGTGAACAGCACGACCGCATAGGTCACGACCAGGAGATCGCCGCGCCATGGCGAGGCCGGCAGCGACAAGGCCAGCGCGATCGAAATGCCGCCGCGCAATCCCGCCCAGGTCAGCACCGCGACGTTACGCACTTTGTCGATAGGGGGATCGGGCGCGAACAGCATCGGCACCGCGACGCTGACCGCCCGTGCGATCACGGCGAGCGGCACCGCGAACGCGAGCGGGATCAATTCCGCCGGCTGGATGACCAAGCCGAGGATTTCCAGGCCGATCAAAAGGAACAGCATGATGTTCAGGAGCTGATCGAGCAGCTTCCAGAAGCCGACCAGCACTTGCCGCGTTTTCGCGGTCATGCCGAAGCGCGGCGATGGCGACGCCAGGCAAAGCCCGGCGCAGACCACGGCGATCGGGCCGGACAGTTCGAGCAGGTTGGCGATGCGATAGCTGCCGAACACCAGCGCCAGCGAGATCAGAAGCAACAGCCCGTCGTCGTCGATCCGCCGCATCAGCGCCGCCGCCAGCCAGCCGCCGGCGAAGCCGAGGGCTGCGCCGCCGCCGATCTCGCGCAGCATCGCGATCAGGATCTGGCCGTGGCCTATGGAAGGTCTCGCCCTGGGTGACGCCCAGCGCAAACAGGAACAGCACCACGCCGGCACCGTCGTTGAACAGGCTCTCGCCGACGATGGCGGCGCGCAGGCTCGGCGGCAGCCCGACCTGACGCAGCAAGGTCGCGACCACGACCGCGTCGGTCGGCGCCAGGATGGCGCCGAGCAGCACGCACCAGATCAGCGGCACCGCCATGCCGATGACGCTGAAGGCGAGCCACATCCCGGCGCCGAAGATCGTGGTGGCGATCAGCACGCTCGCCGTGGCCAACAGCAGGATCATGCCGCGCCGCCGGTTCAATTCCGCAATGTCGACGTGCAGGCTGCCGGCGAACAACAGCAGCGCCAGCACGGCATTGAGGAACACGCGGGGAAAATGCGCCGAGTCGAGCGTGGCGCGAAGCCCGGTCATGACGTGCAGATGGAACAGCCGGTCGCTCGACACGATGATGAGCGACAGCACCAGCGAGCCGAGCAGCATACCGATCGCCGGCGGCAGCTTGACCCAGAGGGAGTTGATGCAACCGATCAGCACTGCCAGCGCCAGCGCGATGGCGAGCAGATCTACCGGCTGGAGGGTTTCGGTCATGGCTGCGGCTTGGGTTTCACCGGCGCGGGTCGAATCGAGTCAAGGAGGGAACTATGCCCGCGCCATTCGCTATTCGCTACTCAGCCACGGCCTTGCCTTATAAGCTTGCCAGATGGAAGCTGCCTCATGTCCGTAAATCATGGCCCGCTACGCGTCGGGGTCGGCGGCCCGGTCGGCTCCGGCAAGACGGCGCTGATGGACGCGCTGTGCAAGCGGCTGCGCGAGCGCTACCAGATCGCCGCCATCACCAACGACATCTATACCAAATGGGACGCCGAATATCTGGTGCGCTCGGGCGCGCTGCCGGCCGAGCGCATCGCCGGTGTCGAGACCGGCGGCTGCCCGCACACCGCGATCCGCGAGGATGCGTCCGCCAATCTCGCCGCGGTCGCCGATATGCGGGCCAAATTTCCCGGCCTCGACCTGGTGCTGATCGAATCCGGCGGCGACAATCTGGCGGCGACGTTTTCGCCAGAGCTGGCCGACCTCACCATCTACGTCATCGACGTCGCGGCCGGCGAAAAAATCCCGTCCAAAGGCGGGCCGGGCATCACCCGTTCGGATTTGCTGGTGATCAACAAGATCGACCTCGCGCCCCATGTCGGCGCTTCGCTCGAAAACATGGAGCGCGACACCAAACGCATGCGCGGGGCGCGGCCCTTCATCTTCAGCAATCTGCGCGCAGGCTTTGGCGTCGACGAGATCGCGCGCTTCATCGAGGACAAAGGCGGCCTGGGCGCGTCATAAAAGACTCTCCCCCGCAAGCGAGGGAGGAGATAAGCTGCGCAAAACATCCGAACCGGGAGAATGCGTCATGGCGAGAGAACTGCACCGCGTGAAGATCGCGCCGAAGGGCATGGGACTGAACGATTTCGTCGCCATACAGGAGGGCTTTTTTGCCGCCGAAGGCCTCGATGTCGAGTTCGACTGGAAGACCTTTCGGGGCACGCAATCGAGCTGGAAGGATTTGCAATATTTACAACGGCCGCAGGACCGGCCCTATACCGAAGACAAGACCGAGGTGATCCAAGGCGCCTGCGTCTGGGGTAGCATCTGCAATGCCAGCGCCGGCATGGGGCGCTTTGTCGCCGAGGCCTATGGCGTGTCGCCGTGGGCGATCTTCGTGCGGCCGGATTCGCGCATCGGCCAGCCGGGCGATCTCAAGGACGTGCCGATCGCCGTAGGCATGCGCGCCGGCAGCCATTTCAACGTGCCCTATCGGCTGGAAAAGTTTCTGCCGCTCGAAAACATCAAGACGGTGAACACCGGCGGCTTTGGCGCGCGGCTGAAGGCGCTGCTCGACGGCGAGGTCGAGGCCGCGAGCCTCCTGCCGCCGCAGATCGCCATGGCCGAGCAGCTCGGCTTGCGCAAGATCATCGAGGATACGTTTCACACGCTGTGGTGGGTGCCGGACGGCTCGCCGCCCGAGGTCGTCACCGGCTATCTGCGCGCGCTCGATCGCGCCGAGAAAGCGATGGATGCCGACCTCGCCAAATATCTGCCGCTGTGGAAGCTCGCCGTGCCGGCGGAATTCGAGACCACCCACGCCTGGGATTTCAGCCGCTTCGGCCGCGGCGAGCGCTTCGTCTACGAGGCCATCCCGCGTTCGGAATTCGACGAGGTGATGGATCAGGTCAAGCGCTGGGGGCTCGACGATTATCTCAAGGACCGCAGCTTCGAGAATCTGGCGGCCAACCTGTAGGGTGGGCATGGCGCGCCGATGAGCGTGTCCGCGTGGGCAAAATCGCACGCGCGACTTGCCCACGCGGCACGCACAGTGGCGATTTTGCCCACCCTACGTCGTGCGGTAAATAATCAGCCCCGTCCCGTCGCCTTCTGCGCCGCGGTCAGGTGGCCAAAACTCTGCACCGGCGCGCACATCAGGAAGCGATAGCCTTCCTTGACGATGCGCTCGACATTGCCCTGCTCGACATGCGGGTGACCGACGACGACGTTGTGCTTCTTGCAGATGTCGACGATGCGCTTCATCCATTCCAGCACGACCTTGTGCTCGTATTGGCGCGGATAGCCGAGCTCTTGCGACAGATCGCCTTCGCCGATCAGGATGCAGCCGATGCCCGGCACATCTTTGAGCATATCGTCGAGGTTCTCGACGCCGCGGGTGTCTTCGATCTGCAGGATGCAAAAAATCTCGCCCTGCGGATTGAGCGGCCACACGTCGGCCTTCTGATAGTATTCCTGTTGACCCAGCCCCCAGTAGCGCGCCGCGGTGGTCGGGCCGTCGCCGCGGATGCCGGGAGGCTCGTAGAGGCTTGCGCCTTTGAGCCGCGGATAGCGGCAGGCGCCGACCGCGTTCGCGGCTTCCTCGACCGTCGAAATATGCGGAAACACGATGCCATAGCAGCCCATGTCGAGGGATTGCTTGGCCTGCCATTGCGCCATTTCGACGCCGTTCACCGGAATACGGACCATCGGCGTCACGCCCGGCACCAAGGATGCGGCTTTGGCGATCTGCGCGCGATTGAGCATGTATTGCAGGCAATCCCGCAACAGCCGGCCGTCCCAAGGATTGTGCTCCATCTCGAACACGCAACCGTCGAATTTGGACGCGCTCATCGCCACGGCGCTGTTGATCTCGGCCGGCGCAAAGCACGTCAGCGCATGTTGGCCCGCTTCGAGCGCGCGGATGACGCCGTTGAGACGCGGTAGATCGGCCATTCCTCAGTCTCCCTGTTTGCGGCCGGCATCCTATCAGAATGCCTCCCCGGTTTGACAATCGCGCCACGCCCCGTAGCATCCCGGCCGAACCTTCAAACCCACGCAGCGGCGGTACCATGATTATCGATTGCCACGGCCACTACACCACCGAGCCCAAGGATTTGCATCGTTTCCGCAAGGAGCAGACCGCGGCGGCCACGTCCGCGGAAAAGACCGCGATGCCGACGCGCGCGTCGCTGAAAATGTCCGACGACGAAATCCGCGAGAGCATCGAGGGCAACCAGCTCAGGCTGCAGCGCGAGCGCGGCACCGATGTCACCATCTTCTCGCCGCGCGCCTCCGGCATGGGCCATCATATCGGCGACGAGAGCGTCAGCCTGGAATGGTCGCAGATCTGCAACGACCTGATCGCGCGCGTGATCTCGCTCTACCCGAAGAACTTCATCGGCGTCTGTCAACTGCCGCAATCGCCCGGCGCCGACCCGAAGAACTCGGCCGCCGAGCTCGAGCGCTGCGTCAAGATGGGCTTCGTCGGCTGCAACCTCAATCCGGATCCGTCCGGCGGTTATTTCAATTCGCCGCCGATGACCGACAAGTCGTGGTTCCCGCTGTACGAGAAGATGATCGATCTCGACGTGCCGTGCATGATCCACGTCTCCGGTTGCTGCAATCCGGCGATGCACACCACCGGCTCGTATTATCTCAACGCCGACACCATGGTGTTCATGCAGGTCCTGCTATCCGACCTGTTCAAGACCTTCCCCAAGCTGAAATTCATCATCCCCCACGGCGGCGGCGCGGTGCCGTTCCATTGGGGCCGCTTCCGCGGCATCGCGCTCAACAACGGCAAGCCGGAGCTGGCCGAGATCATGGGCGACAACATCTATTTCGACACCTGCGTCTATCACCAGCCGGGCATCGACCTGCTGACCAAAGTTGTGCCGATCGACAACATCTTGTTCGCGTCCGAGATGGTCGGCGCGGTGAAGGGCGCCGATCCGCGGACCGGCTTCGGCTTCGACGACACTAAGCGCTATGTCGACAACGCGCCGATCAGCGACGCCGACCGCAAGAAGATTTTCGAGGACAATGCGCGCCGCGTCTATCCGCGGCTCAAAAACCATGCGGCGGCGAAGGCGACGGCGTGAGTCCCGCCGCGCCATGAAGGGCTGAGCGCCTTGGCGAACGGCGACCCCAAAGTGGCGCGCGAGGCGGCAAAAGGGCGCCGATCGCACGTCATCCGCATCGGCACCCGCGAGATGGAATCGCGCGGCGCGCCGGGCGGCTTTTGGACCGATCTCTATCACCGCTCGATGACCGTGCACTGGCCAGGGTTCTTCGGCAGCGCGGCGCTGATCTTCATCACTCTCAACACCGCATTCGGGCTGCTGTACTGGCTGGGCAAGGACCCGATCGCCAATATTTCGCCCGAGCTGCCGCTGCCGCTGAGCCTGTTCTATTTCTCGATCGAAACGCTGGCGACGGTCGGCTACGGCGACATGCACCCGCAGAGCAACTACGGCCACCTCATCGCCACGATCGAAATCTTCACCGGCATGAGCTTCCTCGCGGTGATGACGGGCTTGATCTTCGCCCGCTTCTCGCGGCCGCGCGCCCGCTTCGTCTTCGCCGACTATCCGGTGGTTGCCGTCCATCAAGGCCAGCCGACCCTGATGATGCGGGTCGCCAATGGACGCAACAACACGATGTCGCAGGCGACCGCGCGGCTATGGCTGGTTCGCCTGGAATATACCGCGGAGGGTCATCAGCTGCGGCGCTTTCACGAATTGAAGCTCGAACGCCAGGAGCATCCGATGTTCGCGCTGAGCTGGACGCTCCTGCACAAGATCGACGAAAACAGCGCGCTGTTCGGCGTGACGCTCGAGGAGCTCGACAAGACCGATGCGGCATTGGTGCTTAATATCAGCGGCGTCGACGACAGCTCGGCGCAGAGTCTGCACGCGCGGAAGCTTTATTACCACACCGATATCCGGTGGCAGCATCGCTACCAGGACATTACCAGCATTTCGCCGCAAGGCCGGCTCTTGATCGACTACGGCAAGTTTCACGACGTCATCGCCGAGGACGCGTGATCCGCCTCACGCAACGGTAATCACGATCTTGCCGAAGTGCTGGTTGGCGGTCATGACCGCAAGCGCCTCGACGATGTCGGCGAGCTTGAACGTCTTGTAGATCGGCAGCGTCAGCGTGCCGGCCTCCACCGCCGGCCACAGGTCGGCGCGCATGGCCTTGACGATCTCGCGCACCTCCTCGGGCGTGCGGGTGCGGAAGGTGACGCCGATATAGTCGATGCGCTTGAGCGCGTGCATGTCGAAATTGAATTCACCCTTGGTGCCGCCGAGCCGGCCGACATTGACGATGCGGCCAAGCAGATCGCAGGCTTCGAGATTGCCCATGGCGACCGGCGCCGACACCATGTCGACGATCAGGTTGACGCCCTTGCCGCCGGTGGCCTTTTTGACGTCCTGCGGCCAATCCGGCTTGCTGGTGTCGATGGCGACGTCGCAGCCGTAATCCTTCAGCCCGGCGCGGCGCTTGGCGTTGGTCGAGGTGCCCAACACCAGGGACGCGCCCATCAGCTTGCCGATCTGCATGCCCATCAGGCCGACGCCGGAGCTGGCGCCCTGGATGAGCAGCGTCTCGCCGCGTTTCAATCGCCCGGCCGTGACCACGGCGTTGTGCATGGTTTGCAGCGCCACCGGGAAACACGCGGCTTGTTCGTAGGTCATGTTGTTGCCGGGGATGCGGTTCACCCGCCCGGCATCGGTGACGGTGTATTCGGCAAAGCCGCCGGGCGCCGAGCCCATCACCCGGTCGCCGGGTTTGAAGTCCTTGACCTCGCTGCCGACCGCCTCGACTTCGCCGGAGCACTCCAGCCCGATCCGCGCGCCGACGCCGCCGACCGGACCGTGCTGGATGCCGGCGGCAACCAATGTATCGGCGCGGTTGAGGCTCGAGGCACGGACCTTGATCAGCACCTCATTGGGCTTTGGCTCGGGCTTTGGCAGATCGCGGACCTCGATACCCTTTTCGCCGAGAACTGCTGCTTTCACGATCATTCCTCCCGTTGGCCGCGATGTGCTATCGTTCCGGCGACGTTACTACAAGGCACGACGGATAAATAATGAACCAGCTCGTCCGGCCAAAAATCGGCGCTTCGGCCTGCCCGCACGACTGTCCGTCGACCTGCGCGCTCGAAGTCGAGATCATCGACGGGAGCACCATCGGCCGGGTCCGCGGCGCCGAGGAAAATGCCTACACGGCCGGCGTCATTTGCGCCAAGGTCGCGCGCTACGCCGAGCGCGTGCATCATCCCGATCGCTTAAAACATCCGCTGCGCCGCGTCGGCGCCAAGGGCTCTGGCGAATTTGCGCCGATCTCGTGGGACGACGCGCTGGATCTTGTCGCCGAACAATTCGTCCACGCCGAAGCAAAGCACGGCTCCGAGGCGGTGTGGCCGTACTATTACGCCGGCACCATGGGGTTCGTGCAGCGCGACGGCATCAACCGGCTGCGCCACGCCAAAAAATACTCCGGCTTCTTCTCCACCATCTGCGTCAATCCGGCGTGGACCGGTTTCATCGCCGGCACCGGAAAACTCGCCGGCGCCGATCCGCGCGAGATGGCGAAATCCGATCTGGTGACGATCTGGGGCACCAATGCGGTGAACACCCAAGTCAATGTGATGACGCACGCGACCCGCGCCCGCAAGGAACGCGGCGCCAAGATCGTCGTCGTCGACATCTACATGAACTCGACCATGCAGCAGGCCGACCTGGCGGTGCTGATCCGGCCCGGCACCGACGGCGCACTGGCCTGCGCGGTGATGCATTGCCTGTTCCGCGACGGCAAGGCGGACTGGGATTACCTCGATCGCTACACCGATGCGCCGCGCGAGCTTGAAGAGCACGTGCGCACACGCGATCCGGATTGGGCATCGCAAATCACCGGCTGCCCGGTGGCGACGATCGAGGAATTCGCCCGCCTCGTCGGCGAAAGGAAGCGCGCCTATTTCCGCCTCGGTTACGGCTTCTCGCGTTCGCGCAACGGCGCGACCAACATGCACGCGGCAAGCTGCATCCCGGCGGTCACCGGCGCCTGGCAGCTCGAAGGCGGCGGCGCATTTCATAACAATGGCGCGATCTTCCACTTCAACAAAAGCCTGATCGAAGGCGAAGACCTGCGCGACCCCACGATCCGCATGCTCGACCAGTCGCGCATCGGCGCCATCCTGACCGGCGACCAGGACGCGCTGCAAGGCGGCGGCCCGGTGACGGCGATGCTCATCCAGAACACCAACCCGGTTTCGGTCGCGCCCGATCAAGAAGTGGTCAAGCGCGGCTTCGCCCGCGACGATCTCTTCGTCTGCGTGCACGAGCAGTTCATGACCGACACGGCGAAAACAGCCGACGTGGTCTTGCCCGCCACCATGTTCGTCGAGCACGACGACGTTTATCAGGCTGGCGGCAGCCAATACATCTTGCTGGGGCCGAAGCTGATCGAGCCACCCGGCGAATGCCGCTCGAATCACGAGGTGCACTGCGCGCTGGCAAGTCGGCTCGGCGCCAAGCATCCGGGCTTTGCGATGACACCGCGCCAGCTGATCGACGGCACCTTGCAAAAATCCGGCTGGGGCACGCTTGCCGATCTCGAAGCCAACCGCTGGATCGATTGCCAGCCGGATTTCGCCACCGCGCATTATCTCAACGGTTTTGCCTATCCGGACGGCAAATTCCGCTTCAAGCCGGACTGGCCCAAAGTGCCGTTCGGACGCTGGCACCGCAACGTGCCCTCGCGCCCCATTCCGTCGCTGCCCGACCATTGGGACGTGATCGAGGAAGCCGACGCCGAGCATCCGTTCCGCCTGGCGACGTCGCCGGCGCGCGGGTTTCTCAATTCGACTTTTACCGAGACGCCGACCTCGCTCAGCCGCGAGCAGCGGCCGACGGTGATGATCAATCCCGATGATGCCGCGGCGCTTGGCGTCGCCGACGGTGAAAAGGTCACGCTCGGCAATCGCCGCGGCCAGGTGCAACTGCACGCAAAACTGTTCGACGGCGTGCGCCGCGGCGTGTTGATCGCGGAATCGGTGTGGCCCAATTCGGCCTACGCCGACGGCCGCGGCATCAACACGCTGACCGGCGCCGATTCGATCGCACCGTTCGGCGGCGCGGCGTTCCATGACAACAAGGTTTGGCTGAAGAAGCCGGCGAGCTGATTTTCGCAAGCTTCACTGCTTGTGCGTCACCGTCGTCGGGATGTGATTGAGCTCCTCGCAGCCGGTCGCGGTCACGATCACCGTGCCGCCGATATTGACCCGGTGGGTGCCGATGCAGGCATTGGGCTCGAAGGCGAACACCATGCCGGGCTGCAAAATCGCCTGGCGCACCCGCGCCGCGTTGGCGCCGGCGTAGCGCACGTCGAGCTTGACCTGATCCTGATTGACCAACGTGCGGCCGGCCAGGAAATGCGGCCCGACGGAATGCAGCAGCGGCGTATAGCCCCAGCAGCCGGCCGACTTCAGCGGCTCCTCCATCACCGCCAGCAGATCGGCGAAGGCCATACCGGGTTTCAGCGCCTTGATGCCGGCGGCGTAGGACTTAAGCGCGACCTGTTCACACTTCTTATTGATGTCGTCGAGCGGATCGAGCGCCACCGTCATCTGCACCTGGATTTCCTGGTTGCCGCACAGCGGCATCAGCTCGGCCTGCACCAGGTCGCCGCGCTGCAGGATGCGCGGCGCCTCGCCGCTGGTGGTCCAGCGCGGCGGGCCCCATGACAAAGTATGCGGCCCGGAGTTCATGACGATCACCGGGTAGCGCACGCCGATGCCGTGGCGGAGCATCTCGGCCGTGGCCGAGGCGAACACCACTTCCTCGCCGACGCCGGGCGCCGCCACCTCGGCGATGACCTTGCAGGCGGCTTCGGCGGCACGCGCGGCGTAGCGCACCTGTGCCAGCTCCTCGTCGCTCTTGACCAGCATCAGGTGGCTGAACTCTTCGGAAATATCCTGCCAGCGCGCCTTGGGCAGCGCCGCCGTGAGCTCCATCCAGAAATTGGCCGGAATGGCGCCGTAGATTTCGGTCGGCGCCTGCGAGCTCAAGCCGACGACGCCGAGGCTTCCTTCCGCGAGATGTTTTTCGCGAAACACTTCGGCGACGCCGGTGCCGCTGGTCGAGACGCGATAGTCGTCGACCCACAAGGTCGTGCCGCGCTCCTGCGACCAGCGCGCCCGCATCACCCGCAGATAGGCCCAAGTGATGACAACCGGGTCGCCCTCGAGCGGAAAGATCACGCAGCCTTCGTTGTAATCGTCGCTGATATAGGTCTCGTACATTTCGCGCGAGCGGAAGCCGGCGACCAGAAGGCCGTCGAAGCCGCGCTCGCGCATGAGATTGCGGACGTTGGCCCAGCGGCGGTCGCGCTCGGCAAGCGAGAGGGTCGGTGGTTGCATGGGGGGATTTGTCATGACGCTACACTACCACCGCGCATCCGGTCGACAAGGCGGCCGCTTGCCGGATAGTGTTTTGCCATTCGGCGGTGCTCGGCCAACGCGGTGGAGCTTGATGATGATACGCAATTGGCGGTTGCTCCTTGCCGCGGCATTGCTGGCTTGTTGCGGCGCAGCCGGACAGGCACACGCGCAATCCTATCCGTCGCGGCCGATCACCATCGTCGTGCCCTACCCCGCCGGCGGCGTCACCGACAATCTGGTGCGTCTGCTGGCCGAGCGGATGAAGACTTCGCTCGGTCAGTCGATCGTGATCGAGAACATCGGCGGTGGCGGCGGCACCATCGGCGTCGATCGCGTGTCGCGCGCCGCGCCCGACGGCTACACGCTGGTGCTCGGCAACAGCGAGAGCATGGTGTTTGCGCCGGTCACCATGGCGATCTCCTACAACGCGCTGACCGACTTCGAGCCGGTGGCGCTATTGCCGAGCTACCCGTTCCTCTTGGTAACGACCAACGATGTGCCGGCGAAAAATCTCGAAGGCTTGATCGCGTGGTTCAAGGCAAGCCCGGAGAAGGTGTTGCAAGGCACCGTCGGCGCCGGAACCATGCAGCACCTCTGTGGCCTCTACCTGCAAAAAATCATCGGCGTGAAATGGCAGCTGGTGCCGTATCGCGGCGGCCCGCCGGCGATGCAGGACCTGCTCGGCGGACAGATCAATTTCATGTGCACCACGACCGGCGGCTTCCTGCCGCTGGTGCACGACGGCCGGATCAGGGGCTACGCTGTCACGGCGAGAAAGCGCATCGACGCCGCGCCGGAAATCCCGACCGCAAACGAGTCCGGGTTGCCGGGCTTCTACACCTCGGTCTGGAATGCGCTGTGGGTGCCGAAGGGTACGCCGAAGGAAGCAATCGCCAAACTCAACGCCGCTGTGACCGCGGGCTTGGCCGATCCGGAGCTGCAAAAACGGATGACCGAGATGGGCCTGGACAACGTGGATAGCGACCAGCACACGCCCGAGGCGCTTGGTACGCTGCGCCAGGCCGAAATCGACAAGTGGTGGCCGATCATCAAGGCGGCCGGCCTGAAGGCGGAATAGCGGCGTGCTATAGTTTGCCGCAGACCTCGCTCCCGGGAGCCTGTCCATGACGATCGTCGAACGCAGCCCGCACCCGCGCCTGCAAACCGCGAAGTCCGAGCCCGCCGACATCGACATCGCCACCACGCGTCCCGGCACGCCCGGCGGCATTTTCACGCGGCAGTTCTGGCACGCGCTTTGTCGCAGCCAGGATTTGCCTGCAGGGCACGCCAAGCCGATTCGCATCATGAGCGAGGATTTTGCGCTTTATCGCGGACATTCGGGGATTGCGCAGGTCGTTGATTACCATTGCCCGCATCGCGGCGCGCCATTGCATCTGGGCTGGATCGAAGACGACAGCATCCGTTGCGTCTATCACGGTTGGAAGTTCGACTGCTCCGGCCAATGCGTCGATCAGCCGGCCGAGGAAGCAGGCTTTGCCCGCAAGGTGCAGTTGCGTACTTATCCGACCCGCGAATATTTGGGCCTCATCTTCGGCTATTTCGGCCCTGGCGAGCCGCCGCCGTTTCCGCATTTTCCGCACCGCTCCACCGAGGGCCTGATCCAGGTCTGGAACGTCGAGCACGTGCCCTGCAATTATCTGCAGAGCTTTGAGAACAGCATGGACGAGGTGCACGTCGCCTTCGCCCACCAGCCTGGCGGCTCGCATGCCAAACTGTCCGCCGATCTGCCGATCATCACGGCGGAAGAGACCGATTGGGGCATGCTGCGCTACGGCACGCGCAAGTCCGGCAAGGTGCGGCACACCTTGCATTACGCGCCGAACCTGACGCGGGTGATCGTGCCGCCGCTTGCCGGCATGGACGGCGTCGGCGGCTGGACGGAAATCTATTTCAGCTTCACCCCGGTCGATGACGAGAACCATTTGTGGCTGATCACCAGCCACGTCGCAGTCGCCGGCAAGGACGCCGATGCGTATCGGGCAAAACGCGCCGAATATGACCGTGCCGTCGCGGCAGCGCCGCCGGTGATGGACGTGGTCCGCGACATCTGGTCGGGCACGCAACGCTTTGCCGACGTGGTCCATCCGGACCTCGCCATCGTCCAGGACATCGCCGTGCAAGCCGGCCAAGGCCGCATCGAGGATCGCGAGGCCGAACGGCTGGGCCGTTCCGATGCCGCGATCATCGTATGGCGAAAAATCCTGACGCGGGAATTCCGCGCCATCGCCGAGGGCCGCCCGGCCAAACGCTGGACAACGCCGCCGGCGGACGTGGTGCCGACGCTTGGGTTTTAAAATCTACTGCAAGCCGGCGCGGCGGAAAGCTTCCAGATAGTGCTCGCGCTCGGCGTCGTGCTGGATCGGCATCTGGCTTGCGATCCAGTCGAGCGAAATATTCGGCTGTGCGCGGCGCAACTCCTGCAATGCGGCGTGGGCCGCATCGATCTGCCCGGCCATGCCGGCGGCGGCCGTCAGCACCCGGTGGGCACCGACAAAATCGGCGCGCTGCCGGATGCCTTCGCGGGCAAGGCGTATCGCCTCGTCATAGTTGCGTCCGACGAACTGGGCGTATGAGGCGATGCCGCAATAAACCGCCGCAAGCGGATCGCGCGGGCTCAAACGCAAGGCGCGTTGCGCAGCCGTTGCGGCGTCCTCCCAGCGCCCGCAATAAGCCAGCGTCAGGCCATAATAGCCTTGCGCGAGCGAGAAGTTCGGATTGAGCCGTAGCGCCAACTCGAACTCGGCCAACGAATCGTCGAAGCGCCGCGCAAACAAATAAACGCCACCCAAAGCGAAGTGCGCCCAAGGGTCTTCGCTGTCGGCCAGGATCGCCGCCGCCGCGGCACGCTCGGCGATCGGCGCCACGGTCGCCATGTCCTCCCAACCCATATGGGCGCTGAATGTATGGCTGGTGGCGAGCACGCCGAGTGCCTGGCCGTAATGCGGGTCGATGGCGGTCGCCTTCTCGAGCAGCGCCTGCGCGACCACATTGTCCTGCCGCGTCACCCGCCAATAATGCGACAGCGCCCGCATCACCAGGTCCCAGGCATCCATGCTGTCCGGCGCCTGGCGCCGGGCGCGGAAATTTTCCGCGGCGTAGAGCTGTGGCTCGATCGCGGCGACGATGGCTTCGGTGATTTCGTCCTGCACCGCGAACACGTCTGCGAGCTCGCGGTCGTAGCGCTCTGCCCAGATGTGGCTGCCGGTGGCGACGTCGTTGAGCTGCGCGGTGATGCGCACGCGCTCGCCGACCTTGCGCACGCTGCCCTCGACCACATAGCCGACGCCGAGTTCCTCGGCGACTTGCTTCAAATGGACGGCCTTGCCCTTGTAGATGAACGAAGAGTTGCGCGCGATGACGAAGAACCAGCGCAGCTTTGACAGCGCGGTGATGATGTCCTCGCTGATGCCGTCGGAAAAATACTCCTGCGCCGGATCGTCGGTCATATTGGTGAAGGGCAGCACGGCGATGGCGGGACGGTCGGGCAGTGGCGGTGTCTGACGCGCGCGCTCGTGGACGTCATCGGCCGAACCGCCGGCATGAGGCGGTCCGCCGCCTCCTTCCACCCGTACGTCGCCGACGAAGCGAATACCCTTGCGGGCAATGGTGCGGATCAGTTTTTGCGCGTCGCCGCTGTCGCCGACCGCCTTGCGCGCGGCGTTGATGCGACTGGTCAAGGTCGAATCCGACACGATCCGGCCGCCCCAGACCGAGGCGAGGAGATCGTCCTTGCTGACGACGCGGTCGCGGTTCTCGACCAGGTAGACCAGCAGATCGAACACCTGGGGCTCGACGGCAATAGGCTCAGAACCGCGGCGCAGCTCCCGCCGGTCCGTATCAAGCCTATGATCGGAAAAGAAAAATTCCACGCCGCCGCCCTGCTGCCGGCATGCAGCGCCGGCCTCAAGGAATAATCAAGCCCATCTCATGGGCAAATCAAGGACCGGGCAAAGTCTTTCGGTCGCACCCTCGGCATTGTGCCCGATCGCAAACCCCGTGATCCCAACGGATCGGAGGAGACCATGACCCAGATCCAGGCACTGGACACGCGCGGCCAAGGCAATGTCATCGGACGGATTATCGCGTTGCTCTATGGCATCGTGGCCTACGTCGTATTCTTCGTCAGCTTTCTCTACGCCATCGGCTTCGTCGAAGATTTGGTGGTGCCAAAGACCATCGACGGCGGAACGGCGGGACCGGCGGCGCCAGCGCTGATCGTCAACCTTGTGCTGATGTCGATCTTCGCCATTCAGCACAGCGTGATGGCGCGCCCGCAGTTCAAGCAATGGTGGACGAAATTCGTGCCGTCGTCGGTCGAACGCGCGACTTACGTGCTGCTCGCCAGCCTGGCGCTCGCGCTTTTGATCTGGCAGTGGCAGCCGATGCCCGCGGTGGTGTGGCAGATCGCCGATCCGCGCATCGCCATGGCGGTGACGGGCCTGTCGTTCGCCGGCTGGCTGATCGTGCTGACCAGCACGTTTCTGATCAATCACTTCGAGCTGTTCGGATTGCATCAGGTGGCGAACAATCTCACCGGCCGCCCGATGCCGGCGCCGCGCTTCCGCACACCGCTGTACTACCATTTCGTGCGGCATCCGATTTATCTCGGCTTCATCATCGCGTTCTGGGCGGCGCCCACCATGACCGTCGGCCATTTGCTGTTCGCGGCGGTGACCACGGCGTATATCTTCGTCGGCATCTGGCTGGAGGAGCGCGATTTGATCGACCTGTTCGGCGATCAATACCGTTCCTATAAGCGCCGCGTGTCGATGCTGGTGCCGTGGCGCAGGAGCGGAATGTCATGACGCATGTTCAAGAGCGCGCGCTCGGTCGCACGCGCACCGCGGAACACGATGGTGGAACATCATCGCTGATCTGCCCCATCACCGCGCGTCGTTGCCAAGGCGACCTGTCCTACCTGTGCGAGGACTATGGCTGTGCCCGCAAGGGCGGCCTCTCACCGCATTCGGAAGAAAACGCCTGATCCGATGTTCGTAAAGTTCCCGCGGCCGGTCGGCCGCCGGGGGATTTTTGTTCAGTCAACCGAGGAAGAAGAAGACGATGATGTATAAAGGTCAGTGCTTCTGCGGCGCCGTTCAATTGGAAGTTTCCGGTGCGCCGGAAGGCATGGGCTATTGCCATTGCCGCTCATGCCGATCGTGGTCCGGCGGCCCGGTCAACGCGTTCACGCTGTGGAAGCCGGATGCAGTGAAGGTCACCGCCGGCGCAGACCACGTTGCCACCTTCCAGAAGACGCCGCTCAGCCAGCGGCAATATTGCGACAAATGCGGCGGCCACCTGATGACCAACCACCCGACATTGGGCCTGGTGGACGTATTCGCGGCAACGCTGCCGACACTCAAATTCGAGCCCGGCGTGCACATCAATTATGCCGAAACCGTTCTGCCGATGCGCGACGGGCTGCCGAAGCTGAAAGACTTTCCGAGCGAGTTCGGCGGCTCTGGCGAAGCCGTGCCGGAGTAATCGGCCGATCTCGGTTTACGGACTGCCCCAAACCTCACGCGCCGTGTCGACGACGAGCTCAAGCTTCTTGACCTCGTCGTCGACCGTCATGGCATTGCCGCCGATGCCGCTGGAGAAGCCACATTGCGGGGATAACGCCAATTGATCGAGCGGCGCGTAGCGGCTCGCTTCGTCGATGCGGCGCTTGAGCTCGTCCTTGGTCTCCATCTGCGGGCTTTTGGTGGTAACGAGGCCGAGCACCGCGATCTTGCCTTTGGGCAGGAAGCGCAGCGGTTCAAAACCGCCGGCGCGCGCCGAGTCGTATTCCAGGAAATAGCCGTCGACCGCGATCTTGTTGAACAACAGCTCGGCGATCGGCTCATAGCCGCCGTCGGCGATCCAGGCGCCGGCGAAATTGCCGCGGCACAGATGCATGCACACGGTCATGTCGGCCGGCTTGCCGGCGATCGCGGCGTTGAGCAGTGCGGCGTAAGTCTTCGGCAGCGTCGCCGGGTCCTCGCCGATATTGGCGACCTGGCGGCGCAGTTCCGGATCGCACAGATAAGCGAGGTTGACCTCGTCGATCTGCAGATAGCGGCAGCCTGCGTCGGCGAGATCACGGATTTCGTCGCGATAGACTTGTGCCAGATCGTCGTAGAATGCGTCCATCTCCGGATAAGCATCGGCGTCGATCGCCTCGCGGCCGCCACGGAAATGCACGATGGTCGGCGACGGGATGGTGATCTTCGGCACCGCCTTGGCGACGGATTTGAGGAACTTGAAATCGCCGACGAAAATGCCCGTGGGACGCGACAGCTTGCCGGCGACCTGCAGCGACGGCGGCGCGTGATCGCGGGTGCCGGCGGCGGAATGAAACCGCACAGTGAGTTTTGACGCCATCGGCTTGACGTTGCCGATCTTGAGCAGGAAATCGCGCTGCCAGGAAAAGCGGTTGAATTCGCCGTCGGTAACGAGTTTCAGCCCGATCTCCTCCTGCAGGCGCACCACGGCGCGGATCGCGTCGTGCTGGATGCGGGTCAGCTCGGCCAGTGGGATCTCGCCCTTCTCCGCAGCCGTCCGCGCTGCGATCAGCGCATCGGGTCGGATCAGGCTGCCGACATGGTCGGCGCGGAAAGGCGGTTTCATTCGCTCTTGCATGGATCGTATGTCCCTATCGGCCGTTTCAACCGTCATGCCATCGGTGTAAAAGGATGGCAACGTTTGCATGAGGTTCGCCAATGGAAGCTTCGGCTCCGCAGGCTTTGGGCTATGTCGGCGTGCGCGCCAAGGATTTGGCCGACTGGGCGAGCTATGGCTCGGGCCTCCTCGGCCTGCAGCGCATCGACAAATCGCGCTCGACGCTCGCCTTCCGCATGGACGACCGCAAGCAGCGCATCATCGTCAGTGCCGACGGCGGCGAGGGCATCGGCTTTTTCGGCTGGGAGGTCGTCGACGCCGCGGCGCTCGACGCCATCGCGGCGCATCTGGAGAGAAACGAGATCAAGGTGGCGCGCGGCGCCCGGGCGCTGGCCGACGAACGGCATGTGAAAGATCTGATCGTGCTCAACGATCCGCTCGGCAACCGGCTGGAGCTGTTCCAAGGCGCCGAAACCACGGCGGAGCCGTTCCGGCCTGGACGCTCGATCTCAGGCTTCCGCACCGGACCGCTCGGCCTGGGCCACGTCGTCCTCAATGTCGACACGGCGGAAACCATCGATAAGCTGATGGCGTTCTATCGCGGCGCGCTCGGCTTCCGGTTGACCGATTATTACGACCATCCGTTCGTCGCGCGGTTCCTGCACCTCAATCCGCGCCACCACAGCCTCGCCTTCATCCAGACCGGCAAGAACGCCGTGCATCACATCATGATGGAGCTGTTCAGCTTCGACGATGTCGGCCAGGGCTACGATCTGGCGCTCGGCGAAGAAGGCCGCGTCGGCGTGACGCTCGGCCGCCACACCAGCGATTTCATCACCTCGTTCTACTCGTGGACGCCGTCCGCCTTCATGGTCGAATACGGCTGGGGCGCGCGCTCGATCGACGTCGCCACCTGGCAGGCGTCGGAGCGCAAGGAAGGCCCGAGCATGTGGGGGCACGATCGCGTCTGGCTGTCGAAGGAAGACAACGCCAAGGCCCGCGCGCTGCGACTGAAAAACGCCGCCGACGGTTTTCGGCGCCCGGTGCAGGTGATGGACGGCAATTACCAGGTCATGTCCGGCATCTGTCCGTGGTGGGATAATTTGAAAACAAAAACCGCCGCACAGTGACGCGCGAATAAAGGGGCTGAGCATGGACGCCCATGCCGGCGCCAATAACGTTCACACGCGCAAGATCGCCGAATTCGTCTCGGAACTGACCTATGAGCAGATCCCCGCCGAGGTCCGCGAGCGGATAAAACTCCTCATTCTCGATTCGCTCGGCTGCGCTATCTATGGCGCCAACCTCGAATGGTGCCGCATCCTGCGTGGCACGCTCGAAGCGCTCGATGCGACGCGCACGACGTCGATCTGGGGCACCGACCGAAAGCTGTCCTCGCCGCATGCGGCACTCCTCAACGGCACCCAGGTGCAAGGATTTGAGCTCGACGACGTGCACCGCAAAGCCGTGCTGCATGTCGGCGCGGTGACGCTGCCGGCGCTGCTTGCCGTCGCCGAGAGCCACGCGCAACTGTCCGGCCGCGATCTCCTCACCGCAGCCGTCGCCGGCTACGAGATCGGGCCGCGCGTCGGCCTGTGCATGGGGCAAGAGCATATCGGCCAGGGCTGGCATTCCGGCGCCACGGTCGGAATTTTCTCCGCCGCGGCCGGCGCGGCGCGGGGCCTCGCGCTCGATGCCGAGAAAACCGTGCACGCGCTCGGCATCGCCGGCACCCAGTCGTCCGGCCTGATGGCGGCGCAATACGGCGCCATGGTCAAGCGCATGCATGCCGGCCGCGCCGCGCAAAGCGGGCTTTACGGCGCGCTTTTGGCGAAGGAGGGCTTCACCGGCATCGTCGACGTGTTCGAGGCGCCCTATGGCGGCTTCTGCACCACGTTTTCGCGCTCGCAAGACCGCTTCAATCTCGCGGAGCTGAGCTCAGGCCTCGGCGAACGCTTCGAGACGCTGCGCATTTCCTTGAAATTCTATTCCTGCGTCGGCAGTAACCACACCACGCTCGACGCCATCCGCGACATCCGCAAGCGCCGACCGTTCACGCTTGACGACATCGACGAGATCGTCGTGCACGGCTCACAGGTCACGGTCGATCACGTCGGCTGGCCGTACCGGCCCGAAGGTTTGACCTCGGCACAGCTCAACCTGCCGTTCTGCGTCGCCACGCTCTTGATCGAGGGCGATGTGTTCGTCGACGAGTTCACCGCGGACTGCGTCGACAACGCGGCGCGCATAAAGCTGTCGCGCAAGGTGAAGGTGGTGCACGACCCCGCCATCACCGCGCTCGGCGCCGCTTACCGGCACAAGGTCCGCGTCGATATCCGTTTCCGCGACGGTTACGTCGAGAGCGAGACCCGCGAGGCGCCGCGCGGCAGCGAGCAATCGTTCGCCAGCGCCGACGACATCGTCGGCAAATTCCGTAAGCTTACGCGCGGCGTCATGGCGGAAAGGCAGCAGGACGCATTGGTCGATGCCATGCTGAAGCTGGAAGCCCTGACGGACAGCCGCACGCTCGTCGAGCTGTTGCGAGTCGGATAGCCGAGGACACGTATGTAATCCGACTCCCCCTCCCCCTTGTGGGGAGGGTTTTAGCTAAGTGTCCCGCATCGCTTTCAGATGCCGCATCACCCGGGCGCGTAGCGCCGCCTGCTGCTCCGGGCTCCATTTCTGGAAACCTTCGCCGGATTTGAATCCGAGTTTTCCGTTCGCCACCAAATCCTGCAGATAGGGCGACGGCCCCGGCCGGTTCTCGATCGCCGGCAGCACTACGTCGTGGATCGCGAGCGTGAGGTCGGTACCGACCTGATCGGCGTTTTCGATCGGGCCGAGCACGGCGAGGCGGCGGCCGAACGAGGCCTTGACCACGTCGTCGACGGTCTTGGCGTCGCAGATGCCGTGCTCGACCAGCGAGATCGCCTCGCGCCACAGCGCGTGCTGCAGCCGGTTGCCGATGAAGCCCGGCACGTCTTTTTTCACATGCGCAGGTGTCTTGCCGGCCGCGGCGTGCAGCGCCATGGTCGTGGCGATGACCTGCGGCGAGGTCCATTGCGTACCGATCACTTCGACCAGCGGCACCAGGAATGGCGGATTCCACCAATGGGTGCCGACCGCGCGTTCGCGGCGGCTCAAATCCTGCATGATCGCGGTGATCGGAATCACCGAGGTGTTGCTGGCGAGGATCGTATCCGGGCGGGTGCGGCGCTCGAGCTCGGCAAAAATTTTCTTCTTCAGCTCGAGATTTTCCGATACCGCCTCGACCACGTAGTCGGCGTCATGCACCGCGTCGGTGAGATCGACGGACGGCTGCACCCGCTCGACCGCGCTCTCGTCTTCCCCAAGATCGCGGAGATTGGCGGCGATGCGCGATGCCACGGTGTCGAGATTCTTCACCACCGTATCGGTGATCTTCACCTCATGGCCGGCCAGCGCAAACACCTGCGCGATGCCGTGGCCCATCAGGCCGGCACCGACGACGGCGATGCGCGCCTTTGCCATCGTCAGCCTGCCGTGTAGCCGCCGTCGGCGTAGAGGATGTGGCCGGTGTAGAAGTCGGATGCCTTGGAGGCGAGGAAGAGCAGCGGCCCGGCGAGGTCGGACGGCTCGCCGAGGCGGCCCTTTGGCACGCGGGCAATAAAGCCCTTGCGCACCGTGGTCGAGCGCTCGTTGTCCTCGTACATCCACGCGGTCAGCGGCGAGCGGAACACGGTCGGTGCGATGGCATTCACCGTGATGCCGGTGTCGCCCCATTCGCAGCCGAGCGCCTTGGTGACGCCGTCGATCGCCGACTTCGACGCGCAATAGGCGGTGTAGCCGGCCGGATGGCCCAACAAGCCGCGCGCCGACGACATGAAGATGACCTTGCCGCCGCGGTTTTGCGCCAGCATCTGCTTGCCCGCCGCGCGCGCCATCAGCCAGGACTGGGTGACGTTGACGTCCATGACCTCCATGAACGTCTCCGGCGGCTGATCGACGATTTTTTGCACCTTGTTGATGCCCGAGGCGAGCACCACGATATCGACGCCGCCGAAGCGCTTCACCGCCGCCTCGACGATCTTGTCGCAGTTCACCGCCGAGCTCGGCCGGATGTTGACAGTCTCGACCTTGGCGCCGAGATTCTCGCAATCGGCCGCAACCTTCTTCAGCGCCTCGGCACCGCCCGCCGCCAGCACGACATTGCAGCCGGCGCCGGACAGCACTTGCGCCGCGAGCGCGCCGAACGCTCCCGTAGCGCCGGTGACGATCGCGGTCTTGCCTTTGACGTCGAATAGGGAGAGCGGGTTTTTCAGGAAGTCTTCGGACATGATGTACTCACCGTTTCTCTTTCTCTTGTCCTCCCCCTGAAAGGGGGAGGTAAGGTGGGGGTCCGCGGCCGTGAAGCTTGCGCAAGCGTTGCCGCCGCGGACCCCCACCTCGCTCGCTTCGCTCGCGTCCTCCCCCTTTCAGGGGGAGGTAAAAGGCATCACTTCACCGGCGCAACGGCCACCGCAATCGTGCAAACCTCGTTGCTGCGGTTGATGATCTCGCGGCTTTCGTTCGGGCCGATGTAGACGCTGTCGCCGGCCTTGGCGGCCGTCTCCTTGCCGCCGGCGATCACGGTGAGCTCGCCCGAAAGCACGTAATAGATTTTCTCCGGCGGCGAGGCGTCCGGGCCGGCGCCGCCGCCCGGCAAAAAGTGCGAGATGCCGAATACCAGCGACTGCGAGCCGCCCATCTCGGCGCCGTAGACGCGGAACGATTTGTACCCGCGGTGGTTCGGCGCTTCGTACGGCTTGGCTTCTGAGAACTTGCGAACGATCATCAGACCTTCTCCCCCTTCTCGATCCGGTAGCCGCCCTTCGGGTCGATAATCGCCACCAGGCGGATGATGCAGCCATCGCCGCGGTCCCAGTTCCACGGAAAGAACGCAAACGTGCAGCGCCGGCCGGTGACCTTGTCGATATCGCCGCCGACATTCTCGATGCCCAAAATGCCGTTCTTGAACAGGATGCGGTGCACCGGCTCCCATTCCGGAAAATCCTCTTTCCAGTCGCGGCCGCCGGACCATTTCTTGTATTCCTCGGCAAGATGCGGATGCAGCGGCCCGTTGCGCTGCGGGCCGATCGCGGTGGCGAGCGGGTGGTCGTTGGCCTGGGTATCGTGGCCGACCACCTTGACCTTCTTCTCGACGAACCACTCGCCGGCCGACGGCACGAAACCCGGCGCGCGGCAGAAATAATCCTCGTTGTCTTCGTAGAGCTTGTGCCAGCCGGTATTGACGATCACCACGTCGCGCGGCCGCACGATCTTGCCGGCGGCCTTCTCCAGGTCGTCGTAGGTGATCTGCTCCCATTTCTTCTTCGGGATCGACACCACGATGCCGGAGCCGAAAAAGTGCGGCAGCGGCACTTCGTCGATGAACGGGGTGCCCTGGATGACATGGGCCGGCGCGTCGATATGGGTGGTGTTGTGCATCGAGGTCGTGATGCGCTGCGACAGCACGCCCGACTTCGCCATATAATGGATGCGCTCGATCTTGACGTCTTCGAAATACGGCCAATTCGGCGACTGGTAGCCGAAGCGATGGGACAGGTTGTAGAACTCGAGCCCCATCGTGTTGTTGAGGTTTTCCTCCAACGCCACGCCGCGTATCTTCTTGACCACGCAACACCTCCCTAAGCACACCCACGCATTGCCACGCTTATAGCATTGGGCGGTATACCACTACACTGGATATCGGTTATAGACCCGTCGTCGGCCGCATGGGTCAAGCCCGGCTTGCGGGGAAACGATCGAGGAAAGCATGGTGCAAAAGATTGCGCTGGAGGAGCATTTTCTGGCTCCCGGACACGAGACCTATTGGCGCACGACCGTTGGCAATGTCGATCCGAAGCACGCCGCCAATCTGCTGGCGCGCCTGACCGACTTCGGCGAGCAACGCCTGCAGTCGATGGATCAGGCCGGCATTGCGCGCTCCGTGCTGTCCATCGCCGGCCCCAGCGTCCAGATCGAGCGCGACGTCGCCACGGCCACGCGCGTCGCGCGTGAGGCCAACGATTTTCTCGCGGGCGAAATCCAGAAACGCCCGAACCGCTATTCCGGCTTCGCGCATTTGGGCATGCAGGACCCGCGCGGCGCCGCCGACGAGCTCGAACGCTGCATGCGCGAGCTGAAATTTTGCGGCGCCATGATCAACGGCCACACCCACGGACAGTATCTCGACCATCCGTCGCTCTACCCGTTCTGGGAACGCGCCGAAGCGCTCGGCGCGCCGATCTATATCCATCCGACCGACCCGATCACCCCTTCCCCGGCGCTTGAAGGCGTCAACGGCCTGCGCCGCGCCACCTGGGAATGGGGATTCGAGACCGGCTCGCATGCTTTGCGGCTGGTTTTCAGCGGACTGTTCGACCGCTTCCCGCGCGCCAAGCTGATGCTCGGTCACCTCGGCGAGACACTGCCGTTCCTGCTCTGGCGTTTCGACAGCCGAGCGAAGCTCTACGGCGTCAAGCTCGCCAAGCCGCCGTCCGAGTACATCAGGCAGAATATCGTGGTGACGACATCCGGCATGTGCTCGGCCGAGCCGCTCAACTGCACGCTCGCCGCGCTCGGCAAGGACCGCGTGATGTTCGCGGCCGATTATCCGTTCGAGTCGGCACAGGAGGCTGGCGAGTTTCTTGATCATGTGTCGCTGGCGGAACCCCTGCGGCAGGACATCGCCTTCGGCAATGCGGCGAAATATCTGGGCCTGCCACAGGCATGACCAAAGTTCTCATCGTCGACGTTCATGCCGAAATGTATCGCGATACGCTGCGCGAAAAATTTCCTGCGTTGCAATTTCAGCTCTTCCACAACAAAAGCGAAGTCACGGGCGATCTTGGCGATGTCGATGTCATGATGATGTTCGGCATCGAGGTGCAGGATTTCATGCTCGCCGGCGCGCCGCGGCTGCGATGGATCCAGTCGCTGGCGACCGGCGTCGATCATTTCCTGCGCTGCCCGTCGCTCAAGCCAACCGTGCTGATCACCAGCGGCCGCGGCATTCATGGCCCGCCGATGCGCGAGCAGGTCGTCTATATGATGATGGCCATCAGCCGCGACGCGGTGCGCCAAGTCGGCGACCAGAAGGCGCATTTCTGGGAACGCCGGCTGTGGAGCACGCTGCACGGCAAGACCGCGGTGATCGCCGGCACCGGCGTCGTCGGCAGCGCCATCGCCGAGTTGCTCAAGGCGCTGGGCATGCACGTCATCGGCATCACCCGCACGCCGCGCCCGGCCGCAGGCTTCGATGAGATGATGCCGACCGATCGCCTGGCGGACGCCGCGCGGCGCGCCGACTACCTCATCAACATGCAGCCGGCGAGCGATGAAAATATCGGTCTGTTCGACAGCACCATATTTGGCGCGATGAAGCCTTCCGCCTATTATATCAGCGCAGGCCGCGGCCAGACCGTCGACGAAGCGGCGCTGCTCGCCGTGCTACGCGAACGCCGCATCGCCGGCGCGGCGCTGGAAGTGTTCCAGACCGAGCCGTTGCCGCCCGACAGCCCGTTCTGGGACCTGCCGAACGTGTTCATCACGCCGCACATCGGCGGCTACGTGATCGAATACGAGGAATTCATCATGCCGCTGATCGTCGACAATATGCGGCTGTTTCTTACCGGCCGGCAGAGCGAGATGCGCAATATCGTTGTGCGTTGAGCGCCTTAGGCCCCGCTCCGGACATGGCTTAGAGAGTTTCCAAAGCGGGGAAATTGTTGCAAAGTCAGCCCTTCGAGCCGGCCGCGCCTGTTGAGGGGACATGCCCCGCGCGGAACGAGCTCGCGCGCGAAGGCGCGAAATGAGGAGGACACGATGGCGTTCGCCAAGCTCAAACTCCCGATCATCCTGTTCGGCGCGGCGCAGCTCCTCAAACATGCGGCGAGGCGGCACCCGAAATTCAAGGCGCGGGTGAAAGAGCACAATCTCGTGGCGCAGATCATGACGCGCGACGAGGAGATCGGGCGCTGGTACGCCTTCAACGACGGCGCGATCACGACCGGCGCCGGGCTACACGAGAAGCCCGATATCAAGCTGATGTTCAAGAATGCCAAGATCGGCGCTTCGCTGCTGATGCCGCCGATCAACTGGCTCGACCAGATCAACGCGCAGAAGGATTTCAATCTCACCGTCGATGGCCCGGAATATCTGACCAACTGGTTCGCGCAGACGCTGATGATGAGCCAGTCAGCCGGCCTCAAATACGGCACCAAACTGCGCCGCGGCATCACGCGCTATTGCAACATGACCAACGGCGGGCCGGTGTTCGTCGACGTCAAGGACGGCAAGATCATACGTTTGACGCCGATCGATCTGACCGACGACGACGGTGCGTCGTGGACCATTGAGGCCAAGGGCGTGAAGCTGACGCCGCCGCGCAAGACCACGCTGGCGCCGCACGGCCAGAATGCGAAGTCTATCGTCTATTCGCCAGACCGCTTGCTCTATCCGATGAAGCGCGTCGATTACGATCCGAACGGCGAGCGCAATCCGCAAAACCGCGGCAAGTCCGGCTACGTGCGCATCTCCTGGGACGAGGCCATCAAGCTCGTCACCGACGAGATCAAACGGCAGAAGCGCGAATACGGCCCCGGCGCCATCACCTTCTCACACGGCTCGCATCACACCTGGGGCAATATCGGCTACTACCTCTCGGCGCTGTTCCGCTTCGCCAATGCGGTCGGCATGACGCGCATCCATCACAATCCCGATTCCTGGGAAGGCTGGTACTGGGGCGCGGTGCATCACTGGGGCCACACGCTGCGTGTCGGCCAGTCGGAGACCTACGGCACCGTCGAGGATTGTTTGCAGAACTGCGACATGATCGTGTCGTGGGCGGCCGATCCGGAATCGACGTCGGGCTCCTACGGCGCCCAGGAGGGCACCACGCGCCGGCAGTGGCTGAAAGATCCAAAGCTCGGCATCAAGGTCGTCCACGTCGATCCATATTTCAACGCCACCGCGCAGTTCCTGCCCGGCAAATGGTTCGCGCCGAAGCCGACCACCTCGGTCGCGATGGCGATGGCGATCGCTTACGTCTGGATCAAGGAAGATCTTTACGACAAATCATATGTCGAAACCCACACGGTCGGTTTCGACAAGTGGAAAGCGTACCTCGTCGGCGACGACGACGGCATTGCGAAAACGCCCGAGTGGCAGGAAAAAGAAACCGGCGTCCCCGCGAAAGACGTGCGCGCGCTCGCCCGCGAGTGGGGCAAGAAGCGCGTCTATCTCGCGCCCGGCGGCTGGGGCAACGGCCACGGCGGCGCCTGCCGCAACCAGACCGGCATTCCCTGGGCGCGCGTCATGGTCTGCCTCACCGCCATGCAAGGCCTCGGCAAGCCCGGCGTCAATATGGGCAACCTGCAATGGGGCACGCCGATCGACTTCAATTTCTATTTCCCCGGCTATGCCGATGGCGGCATGTCGGGCGATCTGGAAAACACCGCGATGCCGGTCGAGCTCTACCAGCGCATGCCGCAGCTGCCGACCATGAACTCCAACGGCCAGCGCATCCCGCGCATCTTTGTGCCGGAAGCGATCACGGAAGGCAAAGCCGAAGGCTATCCGTGGGTCGGCAAATCGATCGAGCACCAGTTCGCGCGCTTTGCCTATCCGGCGCCCGGCCATTCGCCGGTGCACATGCTCTACAAATACGGCGGCTCGATCCTCTCGACCATGAACAACACCAACCGCTGGGTGAAGATGTATCAGTCGCCGAATCTCGAATTCGTCGTCAACCAGTCGATCTGGTTCGAGGGCGAAGCAAAATTCGCCGACGTCATCCTGCCCGCCTGCACCAATTTCGAGCGCACCGACATCAGCGAATGGGCGGGGCTGGGCGGCTACGGCCATCACGGCCAGCAGCAGCTCAACCATCGCGTCATCGTATTCCAGGCGCCGGCGATAGCACCGCAGGGTGAATCGAAATCCGACTTCTGGATCTTCAACGAGCTGTGCAAGCCGCTCGGCCTGGCCAATTATTTCTCCGAGGGCTGTAACGAGATCGACTGGGTCAAGCGGGTCTATCTCGCATCCGACATGCCCAAAGTGATGTCGTGGAAAAAATTCCTCAAGCGCGGCTATTTCGTGGTGCCGGCCGAGAAGGAGAAGCTGCGCGCGCCGGTGTCGTTCCGCTGGTTCTTCGAAAACCGCAAGAAGGACGTGCCAGAGGCGCAGCCGCTGCCGTCCGACTACACCGAGGAATATCTGCGTGGGCTGCAGACGCAGTCCGGCAAGCTTGAATTCGAGTGCAATTCGCTTAAGCGCTTTCACGATCCGGAGCGGCCGCCGATCGTCAAATACGAGCCGTCATGGGAGGGCGCGCATTCCGGGGAATTGTTCGAGCGCTATCCGCTGCAACTGCTCACGCCGCACTCCAAATATTCGTTCCACACCCAGGGCGACGGCAAGGATTCGTTCCTGCTCAACATCGAAGACCATCGCGTCAAGGTCGACGGCTATTACTACTGGATCGTGCGCCTGAATGCCGACGACGCCAAGGAGCGCGGCATCAACAAGCATGACCTGATCAAGGTGTTCAACGACCGCGGCGCGGTGATCTGTGCGGCGCTGCCGACGCAGCGGTTGCCGCGCGGCGTGGCGCACGGCTACGAGTCGTCCGCTATCTACGATCCGATGGGCGAGCCCGGAAAATCGGTCGATCGCGGCGGCTGCCTCAACTTGCTCACCCCGGAGCGCACCCAAACAAAGAGCACCCACTCGCTCGCCGGCGCCAATTCACTGGTGCAGATCGAGCTGTGGGACCGCCGCATCGAGCACATGTCGGCGGTGTTCGCGGCGATGGAGAAGGACAAGGAAATCAAGCGCACGCTCATGGAAGCCAACCTCGTGCCGGCGAAATAAGCCATGAAAAAATGGAACATGATCATCGACGTGGCCGAGTGCACCAATTGCAATCTGTGCACGCTGTCCGCCATGGACGAATATGTCGGCAATGACTGGCCCGGCTATTCGGCGCCGATGCCGAAACACGGCCACAAGTGGATCAACATTTTGCAGAAGGAGCGCGGGCAGATCCCGATGATCGACATCGCCTACGTTCCGACCATGTGCAATCACTGCGACGACGCGCCCTGCATCAAAGCGGCGCCGCAGGGCGCCATCAAGAAGCGCAAGGACGGCATCGTCATCATCGATCCGGTCAAGGCCAAGGGCCAGAAGCAGATCGTCGAGGCCTGCCCTTACGGCCACATCTGGTGGAACGAGGAGCAGCAGCTGCCGCAGGCCTGGACTTTTGACGCCCATCTGATCGACCAGGGCTGGGAGCAGACCCGCGGCCAGCAATCCTGCCCGACCGGCGCCATGCGCGCCGTCAAGGTCGAGGACGAGGAGATGGCGCGCATGGCGCGCGAAGAACATCTCGAAGTGATGAAGCCGGAGCTGAATGCGAAACCGCGCGTCTACTATCGCAACCTGTGGCGCTATTCCAAATGCTTCATCGGCGGCTCGGTCGCCGAGGCGAAGAACGGCGTCGTCGATTGCGTCGAGGGCGCCAGCGTGCAGCTGGTCAAGGACGGCGTTTCGGTCGCGGTGACGACCACCGACAATTACGGCGACTTCAAATTCGATCGTCTCGACGAGAATTCCGGCCGCTATGTGTTGCAGATTTTCGCCGGCGGCCGGTCCAAGACCGTGGAAGCCAACCTCGGCACCAGCACCAATCTCGGCGAGATCATGGTGTAATCGCCGTCGTCACCCGCCGCGCCGCACTGCGGTCGCGCGCCTCGCTCGCGCATTTGGCCACGTGGGCGTCGCGATTGATCGCCTGCAGGTTCGGCAAGCCCCAATAAGCGAGCAGCGCCGGCCACGGTGTGTCGCGATGCTCGCCCCACACCTGGAACAACGGCACGCGGTGGTCGATCTCGGCGAATTTCCACAGCCGGCCGCCGCCTTGAGCGCAGCGCCGCGCCTGCAGGCGGCGCAGCAGGGGCGCTTCACCGCTCGGAGCGTTCCAGAATTGCCAAGCGATCACGCAGGCGCAGTGCCAGGTGGCGTTCTTGTTCGGTCCGCTCCCCCAGAGATCGACATGCCAGCCGAAACGGAAAACCGGTTGACCGCAGACGCAGCAAAAGCCGGAACCGCGCGCATATTCGGCTTCGCGATAAGGCGCCGGTGGTGTTCGGAATGTCGCCGGCAAGCCGCTTTTGCGCTTATCGGCGAGGCGCCAGGTCCAAGTGTTGGGCGCGCCGCTCTTGCCCGCCAGCGCCCGCGCCAGGCGATCGGCGCGCAGCGGATGCGCGCGCCAATAGGAATCGATCGCCAGTCGCGGCGTCGGCGGCACGAACGAGCGGCCAAGCGCCCGCGACAACACGATCGACGGAAAAATCCTCGGCAATGCCCGGGTGAGACGCGCGACCGATTGGCGATTTCTTTCCGCTTTTAGGTCTTGCCACTTGGACATCGGATTCCCCGGATCGCCCACATGGTGCCCGCAAAGCCCTAAACCTTCGTCACCGCCCCGTGGGGTGGTTCGGCGCAAGGAGAATTGCGAGATCGACATAACGCTGAAATAATGGCCTGCGGGCGTCGCGGCAGCCGTAGGCTTGTAGCCCGGATTGAGCGAAGCGAAATCCGGGAACGATCGACCAGCTCAAATGCTGATCCCGGATTTCGCTGGCGCTCAATCCGGGCTACACCTCACTCAGGCGGCGTGCCGTTGGCGGCCAAAACTTCGCCGGCGAGATAGAGCGAGCCGGTGATGAGGACGCGCGGCGCCGGCTGCAGATCGAGCTTGCCGGCGACCGTCAGTGCGCTTTCCACATTATCTCTGGCAATCGCCGGAATACCGATGGCTTGCGCGATGGCGGCGAGCGCCTCGGCGGGCACCGCCTTGTCCTGGTGGATCGGCACCGTGATGACGCGGCGCGCCAGGCCGGAGAAATTGCGCAAGAAACCTTCGGAGTCCTTGGTCGACAGCATGCCTACCACCAGCACCAGCGGCCGCGACACCCGTTCCTCGAGATCGGCCAACGCACCGGCGATCGCGCGGCCGCCGTCGGCATTGTGGCCGCCGTCGAGCCACAGCTCGCTCTCCGGCGGCAGCAACGACGTCAGTCGGCCATGCGCCAGACGCTGCATGCGCGCCGGCCACTCGACGCGCGTCATGCCGGCCTCGAAGGCCGCGACCGGCAGCTTCAAGCCGGCCGCACGCAAGGCCGCGATCGCCGCGCCGGCGTTCTCGAACTGATGGCGGCCGTAAAGCTTTGGCGCCGGCAGATCGAGCAAGCCATCGTTATCCTGATAAACCAGGCGCCCGCGTTCCTCGGTTGCGGTCCAGTTCTCGCCGGCAACGCTGAGCAGCGCCTTCATGCGGCCGGCTTGACGCTCGATGACCGCAAGCGCTTCGCGCGTTTGGCTCGCGATCACCGCCGGCACGCCGCGTTTGAGGATGCCGGCTTTTTCGGCAGCGATCTGCTCGATGGTGTCGCCGAGGAAATCGCGGTGATCGACCGACACCGGCGTGATGACGCTCGCCAGCGGCCGCTCGACCACATTGGTGGCGTCGAGCCGACCGCCGAGCCCGACTTCGAGAAGCAGAATGTCGGCGGGATTGCGCGAGAACAACAGAAACGCCGCGGCGGTCTCGATCTCGAACACCGTGATCGGCGCGTCGCCGTTCTTGGCTTCGCATTCGGCGAGCGCATCGGCGAGCGCGGCATCGTCGACGAACTTGCCGCCGCCCTCGCGCCCGATGCGAAAGCGCTCATTGAGATGGACCAGATTAGGCGAGGTGTAGACATGCACGCACTGGCCGGCTGCTTCGAGGATCGCGCGCATGAAGGCGATGGTCGAACCCTTGCCGTTGGTGCCGGCGACATGGATCAACGGCGGAAGTTTCTGTTCCGGATGATCGAGCGCGGCAAGCAAACGCTCGATGCGATCGAGCGACAGGTCGATGCGCTTGGGATGCAGCGCCAGTAGTCGCGCCAGGATGGCGTCGACCGCCGTCGCGCCGGAACGCGGCGGACTCACGCCGGCGCCGGCAGGCTCGCGAGCGATTGCGGCACACTCGCGGGCGCCTTGGTCAACAGCCGGCACAGTTTGGCGATCGTTACTCGGATCTCATGGCGATGCACCACCATGTCGACCATGCCGTGGTCGCGCAGATACTCGGCTTTCTGGAATCCGTCGGGCAATTTCTCGCGGATGGTCTGCTCGATGACGCGCGGGCCGGCGAAGCCGATCAGCGCGCCGGGCTCGGCGATATGCACGTCGCCGAGCATGGCATACGACGCCGTCACGCCGCCCGTGGTCGGATTGGTCAGCACGACGATGTAGGGCCGGCGCGCCTCGCGCAAGCGCTGCACCGCGATGGTGGTGCGCGGCAATTGCATCAGCGCCAGGATGCCCTCCTGCATGCGCGCGCCGCCCGAGGCCGCGAACAGCACGAGCGGACAGTCCTTCTCCACCGCGGTGTCGAGGCCCTTGATCACCGCCTCGCCCGCCGCCATGCCGAGCGAGCCGCCCATGAAATCGAAATCCTGCACGCCGATGACGGCGGCAAGCCCGTCGAGCCGGCCGAAGCCGAGCTTCACCGCGTCGTTCAGCCCGGTCTTGCTGCGCGCGTCTTTCAACCGATCGGCATAACGGCGCTCGTCGCGGAATTTCAGCGGATCGACCGGCACGTCGGGCACGGCGATGTCGAACCAGGTCTGGTTGTCGAACATCGCCTTGAGCCGCGCCGCGGCGCTCATGCGCATGTGATAGTTGGAGCCGGGAATGACGAACTGGTTGGCCTCGACGTCCTTGTAGAACACCAGCTGGCCGGTCTCCGGACACTTGATCCACAGATTGCCCGGCGCCTCGCGGCGCAGGATGCTGCGGATTTTCGGCCGCACGACGTTGGAGATCCAATTCATCGCGTTTACTCACCCGGTAACCGTCACAAGCATATAGGCTCGCGACCTATTTGCGCAATTCGTCGAGCGCCCCTTTGAGCGAATAAGACGACAATAGATTGTCGACCATGCCGGTGGCGGCGTCCCAGTTGAAGGTGCGGAAACTATGGCCCGAGGTGACGAAGCGGGCGCCGGCGTAGAACATCTCGTATTGTGTGTGGCGCGAGCCGAATTCGGAGCCGATCGCGTCCCATGCCGCTTTCAGCACCTTGACCTTCTGCTCCGGCTCCATGGTCGCGGAGCGCTGGGTCTTGCGAATGATGGCGTCGAGCTCGGCATTGCCGAAATCGGCCGCCGACGACGGCAGCATGATCAGCGCGCCGCCGGCCAGATCGCGCACGCTCTGCACGAAGCGCGGATAGAGCTCCTGGGTGATGACCTGCGCCGCGTACATGTAATGCTTGTTCGGCACATACCATTCGCCGACCTGCACGCCGGACGCCTCCATGCCCGACAGCATGGAATTGACCATGCCGACTTGCGCCGCCAGCGTGCCGAGCTGCTCGGTGACGGACGGAATGCGCGTCGTGCCGATGGCTTCGGTGACGCGCCGGGCGAGCCCGGCCAGGAAAGTCAGCTTCACCGTGAGCCGGATCTGCGCCTGGTAATTCTGATAGACATGCGACGGCGTGTCGTGGAATTGCGCCCGGCACATGTCGATGTCGCGATGCACGAAGACGCGGTCCCACGGCACCTTGACGTCGTCGAAATACATCAGCGCGTCGTTCTCATCGAACCGCGACGACAGCGGATTGTCGAACACCGACACCGCGTGCGCCTCGTAGGATTTGCGCGACAGCACGCGCAAACCTGAAGCGTTCATCGGCAGCGCGCAGGAAAATGCGATGTCCTCCTCGCCGGGTTTCAACGGCTGCATGTTGGCGACCAACAGCTCGTTGGCCATGACCGCGCCGGTGCCGAGCATCTTGGCGCCGCGGATGGTGATGCCGGTGGAATCCTCGTCGACGATGCGGGCGACCAGGTCCTCGGCCTGCTGGCCCCAATCCTTGCCGCGCTCGGCCTGCGGATTGATGATGACGTAGCTGACGTAAAGGTCGTTGTGGCGGGCATAATCGAAAAAGTCTTCGACCGCCTTGGCACGCGCGGCACCGTGCTTGCGGAACACCTCGATGCCCATGCGCTGGCCGACCAGCGACGACGACAGATGGTCCGGCGAGCGGCCGCAGAAGCCGCAACTCAGCTCCGCCCAGGCCTGCAAGGCCTTGCGCCGCTGCACTAGTTCTTCGTAGTTGCGCGGCATCTGCCAGCCGCGATTGACCCGGCGGTTGGAGCCGGCCGGCTGAAACGTCATCAGCTCGACGTTCTCCGGCTGCGCCTGGAAGTCGTAAAGCTCGGCGGCGGCAAGCACCGCGTTACGGAATGCCGGATGTTCGGTGACGTCGGTGATCAGTTCGCCGTCGATATAGACGGTGCGGCCGTCCTTGAGCGATTTAATGTGCTCGGCGCCGGTTCTCATGTTCGTCATCACCCTCTCCCCCGCACGCGACCGCCTCAGCGCGTCACCAGCGCGACACCCACGGCGACGATGACCGCCGCAACGCCCTTCTGCACCAGTTCGCGGCCGGACAGGTTTTCGCGGCCGAAGCTAGGAAAGAAAACGCTTAACACGATGCCGAAGGCGAAGACAAACAACGTCGTCGTCGAGCCGATCGCCTGCACGATGCTCAACGGCGCGAACAAAAGCGCATAGCGACTGCCCAAGCCGCCGCCGAGATTGATCAGCTCGTTGGAGGCGTTGATCGAGAGCAGCGCCGTGGTGTTGGTGCGAAGCAGCGCGATGAATTGCCGCCGATACGATGGGATCATCAACAAAGCGACACCGAAAATGCCTTCGCCGACGAACATCCAAAACGTCGTGGTCCAGAATTCCACCTGCAAGGCGAAGACTTTGAAGATCAAGCTCGCAAGCGCCATGATGAAGCCGCAGGCCACCATCAAGACCGCCAATCGTGTCTTGAACATCTTCATGCTTTGACCAAGACGAATCGAAACGAACAAAGCGCCGATGATAATTAAAGCACCACCGAGCATCTGCCGCGGCGACAAAGTTTCGCCAAGCACGAGATAAGCCAGCACATAGCCGAACAACGGCCCGGTCTGGAAAAATGGCGCCACCACCGACGCCTCTTCGTTCTGCAAGGCCCGCAGATAGAACAGCATCCCGGTCATGTAGAGAATGCCAGCAAGGACGATCAGCGCAATGCTGCCGAGGCTCGGATCGAGGACCGTCGGCTCGAAATACCAGATGATCGGCAGCGCCAGCACGACGACCAGCGCCGTGAACAGCACCATGATGGCGACGTTTGAGTCCTTGAAGAAGCGTTCGACCAGATACTTGTCCAAATGCACCGAGATGGCCCACAGCAGCGGGCCACAGAAGGCGAAGAAGAGCCAAGAAGGGGCCAGAGACAGCGCTCACTCTCCCGTGGCGCGGTGGCCGAGCGCGTGGCTCGCCTGGCGCTCGGACGGCGGATCGACGTGCAGGTCGATGACGCAGACGCCGCCTTTTTTCAACACGTCGACGCCGCGGGCGATCGCGGCTGCGACGTCGGACGCCTTGGTCACCGGCCCGATGCCGACGGCGCCCTGCGCCTCGGCGAGCTTGGCGATGTCGGGCATCGGGTCTTCCAACCGCAGGCCGATCCAGCGGTTCTTGACTTCGCGGCCGCGGGTACGCGCGACGTTTTCCTGGTGCAGTTCGTCGTTGAAATAGGAGCGGTTGTTGTTGACCAGCACCAAGAGAGGAATGCGATGATGCGCCGCGCTCCAGATCGCGGTCGCGCCCATGCAGAAATCGCCGTCGCCGAGCATCGAGATGGCGTGGCGGCCCTGATCGTGCAGCGCCAACGCCGCGCCGACCGAGAGGCCGGGACCGGAGCCCAGGCCGCCGCCGCCGTCCTTGCCCAAATAGGCCATGCCGTTCTGCAGCGGCCAGATATCGAACGGCCAGCCACGGCCGAGCGTGCAGAAGGTGACGTTCTCCGGATCGTTGAACTGATCGCGCAATGCGGCCGCGACCTGCTCCATGCTGATGGCTGCGCCATTTGCCGCCTTAGGCTTAGCCGGCACTTTTATCTTCCACGGATTCTTGCGGCCGGAGCCGAGCACATCATTGAGCTCGGCGACGACGACATCGGCCGTCGACGCCATCGCCACATCGACGGGCGGCAGCGCCTGATATTCCATATTGGCGCCGGTGTGCAGGTTCTGGTCGAGCGAGCAGGCGATGATTTTTGCCGTCACGATGCCGACGTTCTTCGCTTGGCGCAGCGCGCCGCCGAGATCGACCCAATCGAGCGCGACGATGACATCGGCTTCGCAAAGCAGCTCGCGCGCATCCTTGCCGAGCACGTTGAACGGCGGACAGTAATGCGCCGGATGATCGGTCGGAAACACCGCGCCCTGTTTGAGATCGGTCACCACGCAAGCGCCAAGCCGCTCGGCGAGTTTTATGCGCGGCGCCCAGTATTCGGGTTTGCGCGAGCCGCGGCCAATCATAATGACCGGCCGCTGCGCGCCGTGCAGCAGCGCTAGCGCCTCATCGACGGATTCTTTCGACGGCCGCGGCGGCGCCGGCGGCTTGAAGCGCGTCACGTCGGGCCATTCCGGTTCCTTGTCGAGCTTTTGCTCCTGGAAGCCGGCGTCGAGACAGATATAGACGGGGGCCGTCGGCGCCGAGCGCGTCAGCATGTTGGCGCGCATCATCGACTCGACCAGCGCGTCCGGCGAGGTCGGCTGATCGTCCCATTTGATGATGGAGCGGATATAGGCGCCCTGATCGCGCGAGGTATGAATCCAATCGATCCAGGGCCGGCGTTTTTCCGCGGCCACCGGGCCGGTGGCGCCAAGCACGAACAGCGGCGCGCGGTCGCACCAGGCGTTGAACAGGCTCATCATGCCGTGCAGCAAGCCGACATTGGAGTGCAGCACGCAGGCCATCGGCTCGCCGGTCGCCTTTGAATAGCCATGCGCGATCGAGACCGAATGGTCCTCGTGCAGGCACAGGATGATGCCGGGATTTTCGTTGCCGAGATGATTGACCAGGCTGTCGTGAAAACCGCGATAGCTCGCGCCGGGGTTGAGGCTGATATACTTGATACCGAAACGCCGTAGCATCTGCGCCGCGATATCACTGCCCCAGGCCACGCGGGTGTCGGGGTTTCCTTCCAGTCGGTCGAGACGCATTCTTCAGCTACTCCATTCATGCAGTCGGCGTCGCCGGTGTGAGCATAGCGGGCTGCGGCGAAATACGATACCAGACTGGGCAAGACCAAGCGTAGTGGGGAGCGAGCGTGGCGGGCAGTGACAGCGTATTGCGGTCGCCGGCGAGTATGTTGCGGGCGTCGTCCGTGGCGATCGTCGGCGCTTCCGAGCGGGCGCGCTGGGCCAGCCAGATTTTCGGCAATCTGCGCCAGAACGGCTACGGCGGCAAAATCCATCTGGTCAATCCGCGGCAGCAGACGGTTTACGGCGAGCGCTGTTTCCCATCGCTGCGCGACATCGGAGAGGCGGTCGATCATGCCATGGTGATCGTGCCGGCGGCGAATGTCGCCGATGTGCTGACCGATGCGGAGGCCGCCGCTGTCAAATCGGCGACGATCTATGCGTCCGCGGTCGGCGACGGCGAGAGCGAGCCGTCGCGGGCGCGCGGCGCCTGGCTCAAAAACTTTCTCGCCGGCAGCAAGTTGCGCGTCAGTGGCCCGAACTGCATGGGCTCCTACAGTTACCGCGAAAAACTGTTCGCCTACCCCAACACCGAATTGTGCAAGGTGCCGCCTGGCCCCGTCGCCGGGATTTTCCAATCCGGGGGCACCATGCAGTTCTGGCTGAAAAGCGCGTCCGACCGCGGTCTGCGCTTTTCCTATGCGGTATCGTCGGGCAATGAGGCCGATCTCGATCTCGCCGACTTTCTGAACTTCATGGTCGACGATCCGCATACCAAACAGATCGTGCTGTTCATCGAAGGCATCCGACGGCCGCAAGCCTTTATGATGGCCGCAGCGCGCGCGCTCGAAGCCGGCAAGCCGGTGCTAGCGATCAAGACCGGCGCCACGGCGAAATCTCGCACGGCGGCGCGCTCGCACACCGGCGCCATCGGCGGCGACTACGCGGCGTATCTGGCGATGTGCGAACGCTACGGCATCGTCAATTGCCGCTCGCTCGACGATCTTGTGGAATGCACGCTGGCGTTCCAGGGCGGCCGGCTGCCGAAAGGCCCGCGCATCGGTTTCGTCACCACCTCGGGCGGCACGGTCGATCTGCTCTACGACTATGCCGAGACCGAAGGCGCGGTGGTGCCCGAATTCAGCACCGCCACCAACGCCGCGCTGATGCCGCACATGCAGGAAGGCATCGCACCAAAGAATCCGCTCGACGTCGGCATCCCATCGACGCTCAAGGTGGCCGCCGACCAGTGCGCCATCGTGGCCCGCGATCCCGGCATCGATATCGTCGCCTGGGCGTCCTCGCTGCCGGGCAAGGGCGGCGTTTGGGACGATGTCGCTCAGCTGCGCCGGTTGTTGAGCGAGACCGACAAGCCGGTGCTGGCGTTCGGCCGCATGATGCATCAGGTGACGCAGGAAGGACTCGATATCCAGGACAAGGCCGGCTTTCCGTTCCTGCAAGGTCTTGAGCCGACGCTGCGCGCCATCAATGCGCTGTGGTTCTTTGCCCAGCGCAGCGGCCGTGCGCCGGCCATTGCGGAGCCAGCGCCGCCGAGCGATCTAACGCCGGCCAATCTTGATGCAACGCTTGCGCGCTGTGGCATTACGCAACCTCAAAGCCGTGCGGTGACGAATGCGCAGGAGGCGGCCGACGCCGCGGCGGCAATCGGATTTCCGGTAGCGCTAAAGATCCGCTCCGCCGATATCGTGCACAAGACCGAAGCTGGCGGCGTTGTGCTCAATCTCGCCAGCCGGCAGGACGTGCTGGCCGCCGCCGAAGCACTCGTGGTATCGGCAAAAAAATCGCACCCGAACGCCAAAATCAACGGCTTCCTGGTTCAGGAAATGGTGTCCGGCGTCGAAGCGATCGTCGGCGCGCAGTCCGATCCGCTGTACGGCCCGCTGCTGCTGATCGGCTCGGGCGGTATCATGGTCGAGCTCATGCGCGACGCGGCGCTGCGGCTGCTTCCGGCCGGCGAGCGCGACGTGACCGCGATGATCGACGGCCTCAAGCTCAACCAACTGCTCGCCGGCTATCGCGGCAAGCCGCCGGCCGACCGCAAGGCGCTTGAGGCCACGGCGCTGGCGCTTGCACGCTTTTATCTCGATCATCGCGCCCGCATCGACGAGATCGAGATCAATCCACTGATCGTGCGCCCGCAAGGCGCAGTCGCCGTCGATGTGCGCGTCGCTTGGCGCAAGGAGAATGGATAATGGACTTCGAGCTTCCCGAAGAGCTGCGCATCTTCAAGGATTCTTTGCGCCGCTTCGTCGATAACGAGATGATTCCGGTCGAGCGCGAGTCCTCGACCGACACTGAGAAACTCAAACCGGAATATTACGAGCGCTTCTGCCAGCGCGCCAAGGACCTCGGCTTCTGGAAAATGGACATCCCCGAGGAATACGGCGGCGCCGGATTTTCCGTGCTGGCGCGCTCCGTCGTCGAGACCGAATTGTCGCGCAGCGTGGCGCTGCCGGCGCGCGGCATGGGCGGCATCACCGGGCCGAGCGTGCGCGCCATCCTCTATTCGCTCACCGGCGAGATGAAGGAGAAGTATCTGTTGCCGTCCGTACGCGGCGAGAAGAAAGCCTGTTTCGCCCAGACCGAACCCGATGCCGGCTCGGACCCGGGCGGCATGCGTACCGTCGCCATTCGTGACGGCGATCATTACGTCATCAACGGCGTCAAGCGCTTCATCACCGGCGCCGGCGAGGCCGACTTCATGCAACTGATGGCGGCGACCGACCGCGCCAAGGGCTCGCACGGCGGCATATCCTGCTTCATCGTCGACATGGACACGCCCGGCGTAAAACTCACCACCCAATACAAGACCATGATGGGCGACCAGCCCTGGGAGATCGTGCTGGAGAACGTGCGCGTGCCCGCGAGCCACCGGGTCGGCGAAGAAGGCGACGGCTTCCGCCACGCCCAGCAATGGCTCGGCGCCGGCCGGGTGCGCCACGGCGCCCGCGCGCTCGGCGTCACCGAGCGCTGCCTCGAGCTCGGGGCCTCCTACGCCAAGCAGCGCTCGACGTTTGGCCGGCCGCTCGCCGACCGCCAGTCGATCCAGTGGATGCTCGCCGACATGTATGTCGAGCTCGAAGCGGCGCGGCTTTTGGTCCACAAGGCCGCCACCCGCCTCGACAAAGGCGAGGACGCCCGCAACGACGCCTATGTCTGCAAATATTTCGCCGACGAGATGGCGTTCAAGGCCGCCGACATGTGCATGCAGATCCACGGCGGCATCGCGCTCACCACCGACCTGCCGATCGAAAAGTTCTGGCGGCAGCAAAGAAGCTTCCGCATCACCGAAGGCGCCACCGAGGTGATGAAGATGGTCATCGCCCGGCATGTGTTGAAGACGTATGGGTGAGCGCCTCGCGCGTCATTGCGAGGAGCGAAGCGACGAAGCAATCCAGCTCTGCGCCGCCGCACTGGATTGCTTCGCTTCGCTCGCAATGACGGCTACTTGCTGCAATAATAATCAATCACGTTCCACAACGGCTTCGGCCGGCAATCGGTGTCGAACGGCAGCGGCCGGTTCGGCAGGCCGTCCCGGCGTTTGTACCAGATCGGCACCCAGGTATAGCGGTCGGTGATGCCCCAGGTGGCGATGACCGAAGGTTTAGCGGCGACAAAGATGGCGTCGAGAAAATCACGCGCGCGAGAGGCGACGATGGCGTCGCGTTGCGCAATCGGCCCGGGCAAGGCGTCATCGATCACGTCGAGCTCGGTGACATGCACCGACAAGCCGAGCGAGCGGACCGCGGTGACGAAATCATAGACGCCGTCGCGGTCGATTTCGTATTTGGCGTTGATGTGGCCTTGCAGGCCGACGCCGTGCAGCGGCACGCCGCGCCCGACCAGGTCGCGAATGAGTTTCAGATACGCCTCGCGCCGTTTCGTTTGCGTGCCGACGGCGCATTCGACGTCGTATTCGTTGATGACGAGCTCCGCCGCCGGATCGACGGCGTGCGCGGTGCGAAACGCCAGGTCGATATATTTTTCGCCGAGGTTTTCCAGCCAGACGCTCGGGCGTAGGCCGGGCATCTCACCCTTGGTGTCGTCGATCGGCTCGTTGACCACATGCCAGGTTTTGATCTTGCCGCGATAGCGCGACACCACCTGTTCGATATGCGTGGTCAATTCGCGCTTGGCCTCGTCGGCGCCGCGGATGCTTTTGGTCCAATCCGGCATGGAACCGTACCAGACCAGCGTATGGCCGCGCACGGTCATCTCGTTGGCCTCGGCGAAGGCGAGCACGTTGTCGGCGAAATCGAATTTGTAGAGGTCGCGCGCCGGCCGCATATAGCCCCAGAACAGGCCGCCCTCCGGCGTGATCTCCTGGCAATGGGTCTGGATCAGTGAGCGGTAATCGCGTTCCGCTAACAGCGGATCGGGCCGCACGCAGGCGCCGTAAGGAATGCGGCCTTGCCCGCGGGCTGCCGCGGCCGCGCCGCGTGGTAAGGCGCCAAGGCCCAGCGCAGCCAAGCCTAATGCACCGAAGCCACTTGTCGTCATCGTCAGCGCGCGGCGGCGTGACAGCATGGTTTATGGTCCGATCGAAATGAGCAGCGAGCAATCCATTACAAGCTCAAGCGAATATGTGTGGCGTTATTGTGAGTTGCCAGCGCCGCGGCAAGAAACATGCGAATTAACCTTTAAATCCGGAACCGTTTCGGCGGCGCGGCGGCGTGTGGCATCCATGTCCGGTTCAATGGCGGTTTGTTTGTAGAGGTGAGTTGTGAAACTTTTGGAGCTGGCACGACTCGGCACCCATCACGCCCGCAACGCCGTGGCCGAGGAAATTTATCTGCGCACCGGCCGCGACGCCACGATCCCGGTTTCGATCTACGGCGAAGTGATCGAGCGCTGCAATTACAAGTGCCGCTATTGCGATTACTGGCGCCGGCCGAATTACCGCGACGAAATGTCGATCGAGGAGTGGCAGAAAGCGCTGCTCGATCTGAAGGATTTCATCGGCCACTATCACATCGAATTCTCCGGCGGCGAGCCGTATATCAAGAAAGGTTTTGTCGACCTCATCACCTTCTGCGGCGAGCAGGGGCTCAAATGGGGCGTAACGACCAATGGCGGCGCCTTCGGCAACGAGAAGGTGGTCGATTGGACGGTCAAGGCAAAACCGTTCAACATCAATATCTCGATCGATTCGCGCGATGCCGACGTGCACAATTATTCGCGCGGCATCGAAGGCTCGCTCGACGATATCCTCGTCGGCATCCGCTCACTGATCCGCGCCAAGGCCAAACACGGCGCCGACTTTCCGATCATCATCAAAGCGGTCGTGCATAAGCTGAACTTCCGGCTGTTGCCCGACATGGTGAACTGGGTGCGCGACATCGGCGCCACCGCGATCAATTTCCAGCCGGTCGAGCAGGTCACCGACGAGGCCAAGGACGAGTTCTGGATCGGCCCGGAAGACCTCGACGACCTCATCAAGGTCAAGGACCGGCTTCTGGAGATGAAGCACCAGGGTGGCCCGATCCTCAACTCGGATCTGCTGCTCAATCTGTGGCCGAACCATTTCCGCCGCGAGAAGGCGCCGCGCGAGGCGATGCCGTGCCGCATCGGCATGCGCAATTACTTCATCCGTTCCGACGGCCGGGTCGAGATGTGCTGGAACTTTCCGCCGATCGGCAACGTCCGCACCCAGACGGCCCGCGAAATCTGGTACGGCAAGGAAGGCACCGAGCGGCGCAAGGAGACCGTGGCCTGCGAGACGCTGTGCCTGTTCACCTGTCTGTCGCAGAAGAAACTCAGCGACAAAGTCAAAATGGGCATGAAGCTGTTACGCAAGCCCGCGGCCTGACCGCGAAGCCGAGTTCCACCGCCCGGAACCCGCCGAGGCCCCGGCCCCGGTCACCAAGAGGCCCCCGCACCGGCTCAATTTCGCCTTTGTAACCAATAGAGTACGCAGCGACGGCGGGGCGACACTCTTGGATTACTTGGCTCACCCGACGCGGTAAGCCGAACGTAACCATATCGTGTGTAGTGTCGAAACAGCGAACGGCTGCCTTGAAGGCGCCGACGCCAGTGAGGCCGGAACAATGATCAAGACTATCGCCGCCGGATGCTTTGCCGTCGCTGCCCTGGTCACGGCGCAATGCGCCACCGCAGCCGACCTGTCCGTTGCCCCGCTCTACAAGGCGCCGCCGCCCGCGATGGCGCCGGCCTATAACTGGAGCGGCTTCTATCTCGGCATCAACGGCGGCGGCGGCTGGGGCCATTCCAATTGGAATACAAGCTCGGATCGCATCGGGCTGTCCGGCGGGCTCGTCGGCGGCACCGCCGGCTATAATTGGCAGATCGGCAGCGCCGTCCTCGGCGTCGAGGGCGATATCGATTGGGCCAACCTCAAAGGCACCAATGCCTCGACGCTGTGCCCGGCGGGCTGCAGCACCAGCGACACGTGGCTCTCGACCGTGCGCGGCCGCGCCGGCTATGCGTTCGGCGGCGTGCTGCCTTACGTCACCGGCGGCCTCGCCGTGGGCGACATCCGCGCCGCGACACCCGGTTTTCCCGGCGCCAGCAACACCAATGCCGGCTGGACCGCGGGCGCCGGCATCGAGGTCGGGTTGACCGGCAATTGGAGCGCGAAAGCGGAATATCTCTACGTCGACCTCGGCCGCTTCAATTGCGGCACCAATTGCAACGGCCTGCCGACCGACAATGTGTCGATGCACGACAACGTGGTCCGCGCCGGCGTGAACTATCGCTTCAACTTGGGCCGGTAGATTTGGGCCGGTAGATTTGGGCCGGTAGATTTGGGCCGGTAGATTTGGGCCGGTAGATTTGGGCCGCTAGCCTTTGCGCTGCGGCAGCGGGACCCTCGCGCTGCGCATGACGCCGCGGTTTTCCTGAGATTGACTCCCCTCCTCCGCCTGGTGTCAGTTCCCGGCTAGAGCCTCGCGCGCGTCTGCGTCCCGAGGCATCGCGATGACCGTCCGGGGAGGACGCCGCAGCAATGACCCAAGCCGCAACGATCGATTTCGACAAATACCGCTTGCGCAGCTTCGTCGAGCGCCTCATCGAACTCGGTGAGGTCGAGATTCACGACAAGCCGGTGCCGCTCACCGGCTTGAGCCCGATCATCGAGCGCACCGACAAGGCGGTGCTGTTCAAGAAGGCGGGACCCGAGCAGGTCGAATTGGTCGCCAAGACCGCGGGCAACCGCAAGCGCCTCGCCGCCGCCTTCGAGACCAGCGAGGACAAGCTCTACGACGAATATTTCCGAAGGCTTGCGAGCCCCCAGCCGCTGGTCGAGGTGCCGTCCGGCGACGCCCCGGTGCACGACATCAAAATCACCGGCAAGGACGTCGATCTGACCAAGCTGCCGTTCCATCCGCAACACGCCTTTGACGGCAGCTGCTATTGCAGCTCCGCCATCGACTACACCATCGATCCGGCGACCGGCCGGCGCAATGTCGGCTGCCGCCGGCTTAGCCTGCGCAACCGCACCGAAGCCGGCACCAATGTCACCGCGCCGTCCGACTTGAAGCGCATCTATACCGCCGCGGTGGCGCGCGGCGAAAAGCTGCCGGTGACGTTCACCGTCGGCGCCCATCCGCTCGATTTCTTCGCCGCGACCACGCGGCTGCCGGGCGACGAGCTGGCGCTGGTCGCCGGCTTCCGCGCCCAGCCGGCGCCGGTGGTGAAAAGCCTCACCAACAACATTCTCGTTCCGGCCGACGCCGAGATGACGCTCGAGGGCTACCTCGACGAGCGCGGCTATGTCGAGCCGGAAGGGCCGTTCGGCGAATATATGGGCTATTACGGCTCGATCCACATGGACCCAGTGTTCCACTGCACCGCCATCACCATGCGCCGCGACGTGCTGCATCACACCTTGCTGCACGGCTCGGCCTTCATGCTCGATCAGACCGACAGCGCCAATATCTCGGCGATGCGCACCGAGGCCGAAGCCATGCGCATTCTGAAAACCGCCGTGCGCGAGCCGGTCGCGGTCTATCTGCGCAGCGTTTCGGGCGGCGCCAACACGCTGCGGGTGTCGATCAAGCAAAGGAGCTTTGGCGAGGCGCGCTCGGCCATCCACGCACTGTTTGGCGGCATCATGCGATTGAAGCACGTCTATGTGTTCGACGAGGACATCGACATCCACGACGACCGCCAGGTGGACTGGGCGCTCGGCACCCGCTTCCAGGCCGACCAGGACATGGTCGTCCTGCAAGGCATGCTCGGCATGACCATGGACCCGTCGCTCAACGGCCGGCGCACCGGCGCCAAATCCGGCTTCGTTTGCACAAAACCGTTCGGCCGCGACGGCCAGATCCCGCTGACCCGCGCGGCGGCAAAAATCTTCAAGGGACCGGCGCGCTACCAGACCGTCGAGCAGGCGCTCGGCGCAGCGCCGATGTTCTATGCCGATATCGTCGAGTCGCTCGGCTCCGAGGACGGCCGCGAAGTCGCCTGCGCGCTCGACGAGTTGCGCCAGAGCGGCCGCCTCGGCCGCGACCGCGACGGCCGTTATCATTTGCAGCAAACAAAGCCCGGGCTGACCGGCATTGTCGGCGAGCTCTATCACGATCCCAACGAGGGTGCGTGAGCGGCACACTGCGATGACCTCCGACGCGGCCGGCACCACTCCGCCGCAGCCGGCAGCGGTGCCTTACGAGCCGATCCGCGCATTGCTGCGCGCCGGCAAGAACGACGAAGCGATCGTGCGGCTCGCCGCCATCGTCGTCACCCGGCCCGACGATCTCGACGCCAAGGAATTGTTGTTCGACGCGTTCTTCCAGAAGCGCGATTGGCCGCCGGCGTTGGCGCTGGCCGCGGAGCTGGTGCGCCGCCGGCCGGATGTGGCGCGGCTGCAGAAGGCGCTGATCGCGACGCTGTCCAACATGAAGCGCTTCGACGAGGCGATCTTGCGGGCCTCGCAATATACCCAGCGCCACGGCGAGGAGCTCACCGTTCTCGACGCACTCAAAGTGGCGCATTTCTATACCGGCAAGATCGACGAGGCGATCCGCTACGGCCAGCGCGGCATCGAAATCCGCGACGCCGAGGCCGCCAATGTGCCGCGCACCATGTCCATGACGGAGCCGCGCGGCGCGCCGCAAGGCGACAACGTCATCTCGTTTTCGCTGTGGGGCACCGCACCGTTCTACAGCTACGGCGCCATGATCAATCTGGTGCTGTGCCGCAGCATCTATCCGGGTTGGGCCTGCCGCTTTTACGTCGATGCCACGGTGCCGGCGCCATGCGTCGCGTACCTTCGCGACAACGGCGCCGACGTGCGCAATATGGAAGACGAATATCCCGGCGTCGGCCTGTTCCAGCGCTTTCTGGTGATGAACGATCGCACCGTCGGGCGTTTCCTGGTGCGCGATTGCGACGCCCGGGTGTCCGTGGCCGAAGCCGATCTGGTGCGGCGCTGGGTCGACGGCGGCTATCCGTTTCACGTGGTGCGCGATCACGTGCTGCACAACGAATTGATGATCGGCTGCCTGTGGGCCGGCCGCACCGATTGCGGCATCGACATCGTGGCGCTGATGAAGCGCTATTTCGCCGCCGGCCCGACGGCGAAATACGGCCACGACCAGCGCATGCTCGGCCTGATGCTATGGCCGCTCATTCGCAGCCGCTGCCTGGTCCACGACAAGTATTACCGGCTGGAGGGCGTGCACACGGTGCCGCTCGACGATCCGCAGAGCCGTTTCGGCGCCGGCCACCAGAATATCGCAACGGTTCTGCAGGAGGTCGAGCGCCTTGGCATTCCGCGCGTGCTGTAGCGCTGACATTTTAGTGGAGCATGATCTTTTCGGAAAACCGGTGTCCATCCTCGGATCAAGTCCAAGGACAAGCTTTTCCGGATCATGTTCAGTGCAGCAGCGTGGAGCTCGCCGCCATCTGGTGGAATTGGTCTACGGTCGCGGCGAGGGCGGCGGCGTCCTGGTGGATCGCATCGAAGGCGAATTCTTGGTGAAACTCGGGAGCTATCGAACCGGGCGCAGCGCCGCCGATTTGGACGACGCTGTGGGCGAGTTCGCTCGTATGGGCGTCCGTGGTCTGCGCCGCATCGCTGCCGAGATTCGGGTGGAAGGCGAAACTGTCGTTGCCCAAGCCGCCGAGCGACGCCGTTGCCAGCGTCGGCGACGCGGCGGGTGGCGGCGCCGTGATAGTCGCGGGCGCCACGGTGTGCTCGTTGGCAGGCGCCGTCGGCACCGTTGGAGGCGCAACCTCGTCATGGACAGCGCCCGATCCGTCGACGATCGTCGAATCCGTCAGGTGCTCGCTCTCAAGCACGGGTGTACCGGTCGCTACGACAACGATCGGCGATGCAGCAATGGTTAAAGTAACCGCACCACTATGCACGCTGCCTGGCGCCGGCCCGGCCGTCGGCACCGCAACGTGGTCGTTATCGAATGCCGCAAGGTCGCTGCTGCCAAGCGCAGACGTGGCGGACGGCGGCGCCGTAACCGTGTCGCCGGCCAAGGCGAGCTGGCTTGCCGGCGGTGCGGCGGCGCCGTCTGGCGCGGTCGCGGCCGCCGTTGAATCCTGGTCGCCGAGGAATCCGGCTTCGTTGGCCGGGCTCGCGGCATGGTCGGTCCCATTCTGGCTGGCCGACGCTGCGACATGATCGTTGCCAGGAGCGGCCGTTGCCGTCGCTGGCGCATCCTTCGCGCCCCCCACCGGCGGATCGTAGACATCCGTGCCGCCATCGCCGTCTGAGCCAAATTTGAACGTGCCCAAGAAGTCGTCGAAATTGAGATATGCCGTATGCAAGCCGTCGGTGACGGTCAGCACGCCGGTCGAGGAATTATAGCATTCGTTGAAACAATGGGAGTTGTAATCGATTCCTTGCAGATCGATGACGTCCGAATGGGCGCTGTCGGCGCAGGTGCCGATAAAGTCGGAAATGATGCCGTGGAAATCCTCCGGATCGCCGAGCACCAGAGTGCCGTAGGTCGGAGAATCCACCGAACCATTGTCGAACGTCACATGGACGTTCGACGAGGCGTCGAATTCCAGCGTGGCGCCGTGGATGGTAGCGGTGCCGCCGCAGATCGCGCTCTCGATGTCGAGTTTTCCGCCGGACGTCGCCTCCAGCGCCCCCAATGAATTATCGACGTGACTTACGATATCCAGCGTACCGCCGCAGCTCGCCTCGATCGTGCCGTCGTTGGCGATGGTGCCGACGAGGCTGATCGTGGTGGTGCCGCCATTGACGTCGAGCGTGCTGTTGGCGTTGATCGTCATCGCGCCGCAGCCGCCGATGCCCGTGTCGCCGTCGAGGGCAAGGATCGCACCTGAGCTCACACCGACGTCGAGCGCGCCGTTGTCGGTCACGCTGACGCCGTCGAGCGTCACAGTGGTGTCGTCGGCGACCTTGAGCGCAGTGCAGTCGTCAATCGTCAGGTTGCCCTTCTCGACCGCCAGGTCACCGAACGTGGTGTCGCCGGTGATGTCGATATTGCCGGCAACTATGCCACCCGAGTCGGTGAAGTTATTGATCGTGCCGCCGTCGATTTGGACGGTATTCAAGGTCAGCGTGTCGTCGCCGTCGACCTGCAGCGTACCGTGATTGGTGACGTGGAGATCCTCGAGCGTCGTATTGTCGAGCGTCAGCGTCACGTTGCAATCGACCGTTATCGCGCCCGGGGTGCCGCTTTGGGCGGGTCCGCCTTCGCCATCGACCGTTGAATTATTGATCGCGCTGTTGCCGGTGATTTCGATAGTGCCGGGAATCACAAGACTGCCCGAGTCCGTGTAATCGTCGATGTTGGTGCCGTCGACGGTGACGCCGGACAGATTCAGCGTGACGTGGCCTTCGACCGTCAGATTGCCGCCGCTGAGGTTGACATCGCAGAACGTACTGTCGCCGGTAACGTCTATGGTGCTGGCAACGATGCAGCCCGAGGCGTCGGTGCCGTCGATCGTGCCGCCGTGGATGGCGACGTCGTTCAGCACCAGCGTGGCGGCGGCGTCAAGCTGTAGCGAGCCGTGGTTGGCAATGGTGACGCCGTCGATCTCGCTCTGGCTGCCGTCGCCCTGGACCTGGACATCGATCGTGTCGCAATTGTCGATCGTGCCGGTGCCGTTGATCGTGGCGTTGACGAGGAAAAGCGTATCTTCGACCTGCAGATTCGCCCCAACGGCATGGTCGTGGACCACTGCGGAGACGAGCGTCATGGTGGTGGCGTCGAGCGTCGCATTGTCGAGCGTCAGCGTTTGATTGCTCTCGACGTTGACCTGCCCCAGGCTCAGGGAGGTGTTGTCGATCTCGCTGCTTCCGATGACGTCGATCGTGCCGCCGTTGTTATGGATGATGCCGAGCTGGCCGGTGATCGTGGTGTCGTCGAGGGTGAGGGTGCCGTCGACCTGAAGATCGGCTCCGACCAGGCACTTGCTGTCGTAGACGAGCGTTACGGTGACGTCGTCGAGCGTCGTATTGTCCAGCGTCAGCGTGTGGGCGCTCTCGACCGTCAGATTGCCGCCGCTGAGGCTGACATCACAGAACGTGCTGTCGCCGGTGACGTCTATGGTGCTTGCAACGATGCAGCCCGAAGCGTCGGTGCCGGCGATGGCGACGTCGCTGACCCTGTCGCCGGACAGCGTCAGCGTGACGTTGCTCTCGACCGTCAGATCGCCGCCGCTGAGGTGGACGCCGCAGAACGTGCTGTCGCCGGTGACGTCGATGGTGCTGGCAACGATGCAACCCGAAGCGTCGGTGCCGTCGATCGCGCCGCCGTGGACGTTGACCCGGTCGAGCGTCAGCGTGGTGTCGGCGGCGATCGTGATGTCGCCGCCGCAATTATCGACGGTCAAGCAGGCTAGCGTCGCGCCGCCGCTGTCGATGGCGAGCGTAGAGCCGCTGGCGACGGTCAGCGTGCCGACGCCGCCGCCCGTGATCGTGGTGCCGTCGTCGAGCGTTAGCGTCGCGCCGGAGCAGACGTCGCCGACGGTGATGGCGCCGCTGTCGTGCACAGTGACGTTGTCGAGCGTCGCGCCGCTGCCGTTGTCGCCGGTCTCGACGTCGAGTGTGCCGACCGAACCAATCGAGACGATGCCGCCGCTGATCGTGGTGTCGTCATCGAGGACAAGCGTCGCCGATGAAAGTGGAGCGTCGATCTGGATCGTGCCGTTGTTGGCCACGGTCACGTCGTCCAGCGTGCTGACGTTGCCCGGCTTGCTGCTGTCGATCGCGAGCGTGGCGCCGCTGTCCACCGTGAGGGTACCGCCGAGATCGGTGGCGTCGTGCAGCGTCAGCGTCGCGCCCGAGGTGACCTCGACGGCGCTGCCGGCATTGATGGTGACGCCGTCAAGCGTGCTGGTTCCGCAGACGGCCTGAATCAGGCCGTCGCAACTCGTTTCCAGCGTGCCGCTGGTGATGGTCACCTGATCGAGATTGATCGTCGCGCCGCATCCGGAGGCTTCGATGATGCCGCACGTATTGTCGATCGTGCTGTGATCGATGTTGATCACGCCACCGTTGACCGCATCCAGCTCGCCGGTATTGCAAATCGTGCTGCAGTCGATGCAGATCACGCCGGCGGTCGACGCACCGATCTCGCCAGAATTGTTGACATGGCTGTATGCGAACGTGACCGTGGCGACTGCGCCGGGCGGCTGGCCCGATTCGGGTCCCGGGCCGATGTGACCGGAGTTGTCGACGTGGCTGTGTTCGAATTTGACCGCACCGCCGTTATCCGCCCCGATGTCCCCGCAGTTGACGACGTCGCTGTGCTCGAACGTAATGGTGCCGCCGGTTTCCGCCCCGATCCCGTCGGTATTGCCCGTTCCCGCGCCACTATTGTCGACTGTGCTGTGTTCGATGGGGACAGCGCCGCCATTCCCGGCGCCGATGCCGCCGGCGTTATCGATGGTGCTGTGGTCGATCGTCACCGTGCTGCCGGCGCCGGTCGCTCCGATGAGACTGTCGGTCTCGGTCGTGACCTGCGCGCAGCTGATCGTGACCGTGCCCTGATCTTGCGCCACGACCGTGCCGTCGTTGGAATTGGTCAGGTACGTCGTGATGGCAACCGTTCCGTCGTCGGCCGTGATCGTGCCGGAGTTGCCGACGCCGCTGTTGATGTTGAGCGTGCCGCCGGAGAGCGCTTGCTCCGTGGCGCTATTCGACATGCCGGTGGCATTATTGGTGCCGGTATTGTCGATATTGATATTGACCGTGCCGCCGTCGATAGCCTCGATGATGCCGGAATTGACGATACCGACGCTGTCGTGGCAGCCGCTGATGTTCAGCGTAATGTTGAGCGTGCCATCGTCGGCCTCCATCGTGCCGGAATTGGCGACACCGCCGCCGCTGTTGTTGCCGGCGTGGTTGATGGTGATGTCGACCGTTCCGCAGTCGAGAGCCTCGATGGTGGCGCCGCTGCCCGTATTGCTCACGCTGCCGTTGCCGGTGAGCGTCAGCGTGACGTGGCCGGCGTCGGCCTTGATGGTGCCGAAATTGGTGTAGTTGGCCGTGCCGCTGACATTGACGGTGCCGCCGGCGAGTGCCTCGACTGTGCCGCCACTCGCATTGCTCAGGCCGCCGTTGATGTCGAAGATCCCGCCGCTGGCGGCCTTGACCGTGCCTCCGCTCGCATTATTCAGGCCGCCGTCGAGGACGTCGAACGTGCCGCAGTGAATGGCCTCAGTCGTGCCGCCGCTCGAATTGCCGGCGCCGCCATGGACGTTGATGGTGCCGCCGTCCGCCTTCTCCATGCCGGCGTTGCCGCCGCCGCTGACATTATTGATGTTGGTGATGTTGATCGTGCCCCCGTCGATGGCCTCGACGAGGTTTAGGTTGGTGATGCTGGTATGGTCGTGCGTGATGTTGATCGTGCCGCCGTCAGCCTCGAACGTGCCGGTATTCTTGATGTTGTCGTCGAGATCGTAGATGTTGAGCGTGCCGCCCGTCAGCGCCTCAAGCGTGCCGGAATTCCAGATGCCGCTGTTGCTGGTGTTGTCGATGGTGATCGTGCCGCCGTCGCCGGCCGTGATCAGGTTCGAATTAAAGACGCTGCTGTTGTTGGCGTTGTCGATGGTGATCGATCCGCCGCCGGTCGCCGTGATGGCGCCGGAATTGCTGCCGCCGGCGGCGAGAATGATCGCACTGCCTGAATCGTGCGCCGCGATCACATTGCTATTGGTAACGGCGTCGTCGATCTGCAGCGTGCCGCCGTTGGTCGCTTCCAGCGTGCCAGCGTTGGTGACGGTGTTGCCGGTGTGAACGGTGAGCGTCTTGCCTGTCTGATCGGCATTGACGACGCTGCCCGAGAGATTGTCGAAGGTCAGCTTGCCGTCGCCGGCCCCGATCTGGCCCTGGCCGTGGATGTTGGCGGTGTTTTCCAGCTTGGCGCCGGTCGCGAGCGCGGTGATCTTGTCGCCGCTGGTATTGAGCTCGACCTCACCGTTCTTGAGCGTGACCGTGCCGTCGATCTGCAGGTCGGCCTGTCCGGTCAGCGCCAGCGCGATCTTGCCGCCGGTATTGTCGATGGTGTCGCGCAGCAACAGCGTGGTGTTGTCGTTGACGAGGACGTAGCCCTGGTTGGTCACGCCGTCGAAAATGGTGGTGCTGGCGCCGCCGTGATCCGTGATCGTCTCGATGGTGCCGAAATTCGACGTTTGCAACTTGCCGCCGACGATGACGTCGTCGAGCAGCTCCACTACTGACGCGGTGGCGGATACCGCATCCAAGCCGTTGATCGCCGCGATGGTGCCGCCGGTGCCGTCGGCGTTGTTCATATTGGTGTGGTGGATCAGCAGCACGGCATTGGCGCCGTTGGCTTCGAGCGTGCCGGAATTCGTTGTCGTCGCCGCGTTGCGCGTTCCGGTATTGATGTCGAACTCGCCGCCGACCGCCTCGATGGTGCCGCTATTGATGAGCGTCAGCACGCCCGGCAGCGGCGTGTCGCCGGTTCCGATCGTGCCTTTGCCCTCGATCGTGGTCTGATTGTTGAGCGTGCCGTTGGAGAGGCCGCCGCGGATCGAATAGGACGTGAAGTCCATCTCGACCGTGCCAGCGCCCTTCAATGTCACGGTACTGTCGATGTAGGCGGCGACGCCGTTGGTGCCGCCGTTCAGATCAAGGATTGTGCCGGTATCGACCTTGAAGGTGCCGCCGGTGAGGATGACGTTCATGAGCGTGCTGGTGCCGCTCACGGTCTCGAAAATGCCGCCGCCCATCGTCCCGAGCTTGCCACCGATGATGGTTGCGCCGGCAAGTTCGACCTTGGCGCCGGTACCGACGGCCTCGATGGTGCCAACGTCACCCATGCCGTCGCCGTTGGTAAGCCCGTTACCACCGCTGAAGCCGTCGATGATGATGGTGCCGCCGGCGCCGGCCTTGATGGTGCCGGCGTTTATCGCGCCATCCAGCGTCGAATCGAAGGTCAGCGTTCCGCCAGTGTCGGCCTCGATCAGGCCACCAAGCTCGTTGTCGACACTGCCGTTCGCCATATCGACCTGCGCGTTCGCGCCGGTTGCCTGGATGGTGCCGAGATTATCGACGAAGCCGTTGATATCGACTTGCGAGCTGGGATCGTCGGCCTCCACGGTCGCCGTCGCCTCGTTGCGGAGGCCGCCGTCGATGGTAACGATGCCGCCGCCGGTCGCCAGGATCGTGCCGCCGGCGTGGTTGTGGGCGCCGTTGGCGAGATTGACGGTACCGCCGTTGACCGCCTCGAGCAGATCGAAATTGTCCAGGCCGCCGTCGAAGATGAGAGCGCCGCCGTCGGCGGCTTCCATTGTGCCGTAATTGCCGCCCTGACCGCCGCCGCCACCACCACCCTGGTGAACTTGAAAAAAGTGGACCGTGCCGCCGGCGCCGGCTTCGATCAGGCCGTGGTTAGAGCCGCCTTCAACGTTGATATAGAAGTCGACCTCGCCGCCGTTGACCGCCTCGATGGTGCCGGAATTCACGTTGGCGTCGGCATCGATTTCGATCGAAACCGTGCCGCCGTCGGCTGTGATATGACCGCCGGCCTGGTTGATCAGCGTGGTGTCACCTTCGAGCGTCAGCGACGCCCCGGCTTCGACCGTCATCGTGCCGGAATTGGTCACGCTGTCGCCGTGCAGCACCGAGACGCCATTGGTGACGACAACATTACCGTCGTTCTCGATGGTGCCGCCGAGAATCGACGCGCTCATCAGATCGAGCGTCGAGGTCCCATCCACGGTCGCCGTGGCGGCGCTGGAATTGGTGACGGTAATATTCTCGAGCTGCAGCGTGCCTAAGTTGGTGGCCTCCAGCAGATTACCGTTGGCGATCGAGCCGCCGTTGAAAGTGATGGTGCCGCCGGTCGCGTTGATCGTACCGCCGGCCGGGTCGGTCGCGCTGACGGCCTCATTGGTAACTTTGACGTCGGTGAAGGTGACGCTGCCGCCATTTTTGGCGACGACCGAAAACAGATTGTCGAATGTCGCGCCGGAAAGCGTAACGGCCGCGCCGATCCCGTCAGCCTGAACCGTGCCGGCATTGACGACGCTGTCTTTGATCTGCAGCGTGCCAGCGGTCGCCGCCACTGGGTCGACGGTCGCCTCCATCAGACCGTCGTTGTAGACCTGATTACCGGTATTGACGGTCAAGAGCCCGTCGTTGGCATTGACGGTGCCGAAATTCTCAAACGTCAGATTGCCGTCGCCGCCGCCGATCGTGCCGGTGCCTTCGATGGTGTAGTCGACGTTGATCAAGAAGGCATGGGTGCCGGGGACGCCGAGGATGTTGTCCTCGCCGGGCGTGCCGATCATCTTGATCGTGCCGCCGCCGACCAGGCTCACGGCGCCGTCGATCGCCAGCGTCGGGTCGGTGCCCGTGGAATTGAGCTGAATCGTGCCGCCGCCGTTGATGAAATCCAAAATCGTCAGCGTGGCGCCGCTGATGATGTTGACGGTTGCCCCGGTGACGACCACCAGCCCGGCGGCCGAATCGTTGCCATCGGCCGTCACCTTGATCGGGACCAGAATCTCGACTTCCTGAGGCGACGTCGGCTGCGCGCCGCCGAGCCAATTCGAGCCGGTGCTCCAGTTGCCGGGGCTAGAGGCGGTCCAAATGACCACGGTCAGCGGCCCGGTCCCAATCACGATGTCGATGATCGTCGGGGTGGGCGTAGTCGATCCGTTTGTAAAATTGATGGTGAAAGGTTTGCCGGTGTCTTCAAAAAGCTGCGGGATCGGATTGGGGAGATTGAACGGCGGCGGCTGCGTGGAGCTGCCGCCATTGTTGTTGTTATTCAGATTCGACGGATTGAGCGTCCGGAACAGATCGGCGAGCATTTGCTGTTCGAACGCATATTGCGAATTCGTCACCGGCTCGGTCGTCACCAGCGGCGCCTGCCCAACGCCTTGCGGCGTGACGTAAGTGACGTATCCAGACTGCGAGACCGTCACGAGAACGATGGGATTGCCGTTGGCGTCGCGTTGGATAATGCCGTACGCGTCGGTCAGGTACACGTCCCACATGCCGGTGATGCCGGTGCCGATATCGGGGACGACCGCGAAGCTGTAGGTGTGGTCGCCGGCGTTCGCCGTGATCGTGGCGGGTGGGTTGGGCTGCTCTTGCACCACGCCGGTGGTGCCGCGAATGCCCATGGTCGCGACCGGCGTCGCGATCTTCATGTCGCCGGAATGCGCCACCTTGCCGGCGACGAAGGCGAAAGTGCCTTCGACCAGACTGAACAGCGCGCCGTTCGAATTGCTGTTGGCGTCGTACGCATAATCGTTGAGCGCCATGCGCGTATTGGCGACCAGATTGAGCGCGGTGCCATCGGGAAACGAGATGCCGCAAGCCGAACTCGCTCCGGTCTGGACCACGTCGCTCTTGAACACGGCGTCGCCGACATGGAGCGCGACCGTTACGCCGTTGCGCACCACGGAGACATCGCCGACGACTTTTTCGATTTTGCCGATGGCATCGGGCGGCGCGGTGGGCTGCGCCTGCGCATAATGTCCCGGCGTCGGCGAGCCGGCGAGCAGATCGACCGTGTCGGGCGAAAGATGCGCGCCGTTCGGCGCCACCAATGCCGGATGATGCTCGCTCGAGAAGTAGCCTGGAACTAAATGATGCGCACCGTCGCGGCCGGTGAGGACGAGGTCGGGTCCGGCGCGGTGGAACTGTGCGGTGAACAGCAGTTCGGTGTCGGGTACGAGCACCGAATGATCTGAAGACTCATGAAGGATCGCGGACCCACCGGCCCCCAACCCCCCGTGCATCGTGAACCCATGCGCCATTCACGCTCCCCAATCGAGCGAAAAGTCAGAAGACCTCCCCCGAGCCGGCGTGTTGTCAGTCACTGCCCAGAACTTGCCCTAAGTGACTGCGGAATAACGCGTACTCGATGCGGACCGCAGAGGCAAGATTATCCTGAATCAAGGCTTAAATGTGTGGTGCTCCATTGCCAATCGGTGTGGAGTTAGGCACATTTTGAGGCAATCGAAGCCCGCCGACTGTGCCGCACGTCACTGTGCCGTCAGGTGCGAGGTATTCGTGTAGGGAAGAACTATCAGGGAGCGTGTGATGACGAGGAAGCGCAGCCTCTACTTGAGCGTCGCGGCAATCTGCCTCGCCGGCTGTTTTATCTGGTCGCAGCCGCGAGCCGAGACCGCGGTCCCGATCAAAAAGACCGACATCGGCGGCGTGGTGACGAGCGCGAACGGCCCGGAAGCCGGCGTCTGGGTGATCGCCGAGACTCACGACCTGCCGACCCGCTTCGCCAAGATGGTCGTCACCGACGATCAGGGCCGCTACGTCGTGCCCGATCTGCCGAAGGCCAAATATACGGTGTGGGTCCGCGGCTACGGCCTCGCCGATTCGGCGAAGGTCGAAGCCGAGCCGGGCAAAGAGCTTAATCTCAAAGCGGTGCCGGCGGCGAATGCCGCGGAAGCGGCGAAAGTCTATCCGGCGATCTACTGGTATTCGATGCTGAAAATTCCCGGCGCCGACCAGTTCGGCGGCCATAGCGACATTCCCGACAAGGTCAAGCAGACCGACTGGCTCAACGCCATGAAGAACAACGGCTGCATCGGCTGCCACCAGCTCGGCAACCTCGCCACGCGCACGCTGCCGAAGGGGCTTGGCGAATTCAAAACGTCGGAAGAAGCCTGGGCGCGCCGCGTGCAATCCGGCCAGGCCGGCCCGCTGATGGTGAACCTTATTGCCGGCGATCTGGCCTCGACGCCGATCAAATATTTCGCCGAGTGGACCGACCGCATCGCCGAGGGCGAATTGCCCAAAGCCAAACCGCAGCGGCCGCAAGGCATTGAGCGCAACGTCGTCGTCACCACATGGGATTGGGCCGACGACAAGCATTATCTGCACGACGAGATTTCGACCGACAAGCGCAACCCGACGGTCAACGGCTATGGGCCGCTGTTCGGCTCGCCGGAATACGCGACCGATATCATTCCCATTCTCGATCCGGTGAAGAACAGCGTCACCAAATTCCACGCACCGGTGCGCGATCCCGACATGCCGTTCTCGCTCGGCCCGGGCCACGCCGCGGCGCTGAAACCGCTGGCGCCGTCGCCGTACTGGGGCAACGAGCAGATCTGGGACACCCACATCAACAACCACAATTCGATGATGGACGGGAAAGGCCGGCTGTGGCTCGCCGCCGCGTCGCGCGGCGTCAAGGATCCGGATTTCTGCGGCAAGGGTTCCGACCTGATCTCGGCAAAACTGTTCCCGCTGGAGGCGAGCCAGCGGCAGATTGCGATGCTCGATCCGAAGACGATGAAATACACCTTCATCGACACCTGCTTCACCACCCATCACCTGCAATTCGGTTTCGACAAGAACGACACGCTGTGGACGTCGAGCGGCGGCGGCGGCGGTGTGGTCGGCTGGCTCGACACCAAGAAGTTCCTGGAGACCGGCGACGCGGCGAAATCGCAAGGCTGGACCGCGCTCATCGTCGATACTTCGGGCGACGGCCAACGCGGCGAATATACCGAGCCCGGCAAGCCACTCGAGCCGGGCAAGGACATGCGGCTCGGCCAGGTGTTCTACGCGTTGATGCCAAGCCCGGTGGACGGCACGGTGTGGGGCACGCTGCGCGCCAATCCCGGCGCGGTCGTCCGCCTCAATCCGGGCACCAACCCGCCGGAGACGGCGCTCTCGGAAATCTACAATGTCGCGGCGCCCGGCTTCGGTCCGCGCGGCGGCGATATCGACAGCAAAGGCGTGGTCTGGGTGTCGCTCGCGAGCGGCCATCTCGGCAGCTTCGATCGCCGCAAATGCAAAGGCCCGCTCAACGGCCCGAACGCCACCGGCAATCATTGCCCGGAAGGCTGGGCGTTCTACCAATATCCGGGCCCCGGCTTTGAAGGCATCGGCGATAACTCGGCCGAGTCGAGCTATTACACCTGGGTCGATCAGCACAACACGCTGGGGCTGGGCAACGACGTCCCGGTCTCGACCGGCAATCTCAACGACGGCCTGATCGCCTATGCCGAAGGCAAGATGATCACCATGAAAGTGCCCTACCCGACCGGCTTCTACGCCAAAGGCCTCGACGGCCGCATCGACGATCCAAAGATCGGCTGGAAAGGCCGCGGGCTTTGGACCTCAAGCGGCGACCGCACGCCCTGGCACCAGGAAGGGGGTTTGGGCATGACACCGATGGCGGTGCACTTTCAGATCAGGCCGAGCCCGCTGGCGGATTGAGTTCAATTCGTAGGGTGGGCTGAGCGAAGCGAAGCCCACGCGGAGCGCCGCCGAGATCGCAACGCGTGGAGCACGGCGCTCCGCGCCTTTGCCCACCCTACGGTGCCTGAACGGTTGAAAAAACACGGTTTGCAAGAGACCGAAGCATCCATCGCGAATAAGATCAGCCGAGGCACGTTCCCGGCTACGTTTTTGTTAGCATCGCTGATCGCCATTGAAGCCGACATGGTGAGGCTAGAGGACATTTGAGTCATGTTGCCGCCGTTATGGAAAAGTGAAATTCAAAAAGCCATAGAAGAAACTGCAAACGCCGACCACGAGAAGCGGGAGGCCCAAAATAATGATGCAGCCGCCAAGATAACCGCCGCGATTGACGCCCTTAGTAATGCACAGCAGACACAAACCAGTCATGAAGATATAAATGAAAAGATAAATGTAGGACTCGCCATACTGACGATTTTTCTCGTTTTTCTCACGGTCATTTTCACCGGATTGAGTTGGCTCACTTTCCGAGATCAATTGACGGAAATGAAAGCCTCGGCTGAACAAACTAATAAAATCATCGACGCCAACGCCAAACTCGTTGACGCGGCGACCAAGCAAGCCGAAGCCGCCACTGATAATGCCAAAATTGCGCGCGATAACTTCGTAGCTTCGGAACGCGCGTGGGTCGGACCTCGCAACACCAAGACCAACAGCCCGCCAGCCGCCAATCAAGACCTTCCGATTCTGCTCGACTATGGAAACACAGGGAGGGAGCCAGCCATTGAAACCGCTTACGACACAGACGTATTCACGGCTACTGAGGAGGAAGATAGCGCTGGCAAAGTAACCCCGAAGATCAATGCTTTCATTGGAAAATGTAAAATTATGTGGAAGCCCGATCAGGCCGCTGTTATTTATCCTAGCGTCGGTCTCTCGGCAGCTAATTATACTCTCAAGAGGGTCATGGACAAATCGGATATCGACGACGCCGTTATAAGCGGTGCCAAAATTATATTTTTCACCGGGTGTTTCGCCTACAAGACGACTGAAACAATTCACCGCAGTTGGTTTTGTTATTTTTTCAAGGCGGGGAAAACTGACATTGGCAACTGGAACATTTGCCAGACTGGGAATGGCGCTGATTAGAAATATCACTAATGCAACGCCCCAGGCATACCACCACTTAGGACACTTGCCCCAGCGACCTAGGACACTAGGCCGGTTTCGGGCCCCACCTAGGACAGCACCGTAGCGTGCGAATCTTTCTCGCAAAGATTCGTACGCCGCGAGCCGTCGCTTGGATTAGTAGGACGCAAATTAGTCCAGCAATATCAGCACCAAACCGCACCCACTTTCACACGCGCTCCTGTTTTGCTACATTCACGGCATCCTGCTCACGTAAGGGACGTCAACCGGTGACGCCGACTGACGGAGCGGGTGCGGTTCCTGCGGGCGGCGGTTCGTCACTGCCGCTCTCGGGCGGTCCGGGCATCGACCCCGCCGGCATTACGACCGGCGCGCGAGGTGCTTCGGTTAAGCGCGGTGCCAAGGTGCGGGTAACGCCTGCGCACTGCATCGCGTGAAGCGCGGCCTGGATCGAGCTTCGGCAACTGGCCGAGGCAAGCGCCGCGGTGGAGCGCCGAAAGGCGAGCGCGTCCCGTTGGACGCGCGGCCGCGCCCGAAGCGCATTTGGGTGGCAACATCCGATGCGTGGCGTGGCCCCACGGAACAGTTGCGCCTTTTCGGCGCTCCGCCTCCCCTTATTTTTTCGGAGGCAAAAGATTCGTGGCTTTGGTCTGCAAAACTCGGACGCGGGTGCGTCGCGAGAATGAGAGCGCTCGCACCATCCGCCCCCGCGAAGCGGGGGAGGGGGACCACTGGAGCTCGCGCAGCGAGCGAACCGTGGTGGAGGGGGCGCAGGACGCGGAGCTTCGTTGCCGTTGCAAAATAGTGAAAGGAGACAAGATTGATTCACGCAGAGCATGAAATGATTTGTCGAGCTCATCGTCAGCACTCGACCTTGCATTATCGAAATCACGTCACCGCCCGCGCCCCCTCCACCACCCTGCTGCGCAGGGCGGTCCCCCTCCCCCGCTATCGCGGGGGCGGATAAGATTGCGCCGATGATCAGCCCCCTCCTCACCGACCTCTACCAGCTCAACATGGCCCAGGCCTATCTGGACCATGGCGATACCGATACGGCGGTGTTCGAATTTTTCGCCCGCACCTTGCCGGCGCGGCGCGGCTTTCTCGTTGCCGCGGGATTGGAGCAGGCGCTGGATTTTCTGGAGAATCTGAGCTTCTCGGCGGACGAGATCGCCTGGCTCAAAAGCACCAGCCGGTTCAAGCCAAACCTGCTCGATTATCTCGCAAATTTCCGCTTCGGCGGCGACGTGCACGCCATGCCCGAAGGCACGGCGTTCTTCGCCAACGAGCCGATCCTGCGTGTCACCGCACCGTTGCCGCAGGCGCAATTCGTCGAATCGCGGCTGATCAATATTTTGCATTTCCAGTCGCTGGTCGCCGCCAAGGCGGCGCGCATGCGGCTCGCCGCACCCGACAAGGTGCTGGTCGATTTCGGGCTGCGCCGGGCCCATGGCGCCGAGGCCGGATTGATGGCGGCGCGGGCGAGCTACATCACCGGTTTCGCCGGCACCGCCACGGTAGAGGCCGGCGAAATGTTCGGCATCCCGCTTTACGGCACCATGGCGCATTCCTTCATCGAGGCCTTCGACGACGAGATGACGGCGTTCGAAACTTTTGCGCGGGCGCGGCCGGATAATCTGGTGCTACTGCTCGACACCTACGATACCGAGACCGCCGCGCGGAAAGTCGTGGCGCTGGCGCCGCGATTGCAATCGGCCGGCATCACGATCCGCGCCGTGCGTCTCGACAGCGGCGATCTGATCGCGCTGTCGAAGAGCGTGCGCGGCATTCTCGACCAGGGCGGCTTGCGCGACGTGACGATCTTTGTCAGCGGCGGCCTCGACGAGGATTCGCTCGCCGCGTTTGCCCGCGCCGACGCGCCGATCGACGGCATCGGCATCGGCACAGCCATGACGACGTCGTCGGACGTGCCGGCGATCGATTGCGTTTACAAATTGCAGGAATATGCCGGCATCGCCCGCCGCAAGCGCTCGCAGAACAAGGCGACCTGGCCGGGCCGCAAGCAGGTCTGGCGGCGCTACGGCGCCGACGGCCGCATGTCGGACGATATTTTGGCGCTTGAAGGTCACGACAAAGCCGGAGAGCCGCTGTTGCATCTCGTCATGCAAAACGGCCGAAGACTGCAGCCGGCGGAAACCCTCGATGCGATCAGGACGCGCGTGAAGCGCGAGCTCGAGCGCCTGCCGGAGCCGTTGCGCCGGCTGGAATCCGGCACGACCTATCCGGTGGAAGTTGCCGACGAGCTTAAAAAGCTCGCCGCCGAGGTCGACCGCCGCATGCAACAACCAAAGCCATGAGCGCCAACGAGACCGCGACGTTCGGCGACAACGACGTCCTCATCGTGGTGGACGTGCAGAACGATTTCTGCCCCGGCGGCGCGCTGGCGGTGCCGCACGGCGACGAGGTGGTGCCGATCGTCAACCGGATGCCGCACGCTTCCGCAATGTGGTGCTGACCCAGGATTGGCATCCGCGCGGCCATTTGTCGTTTGCCTCCTCGCATCCGGGCCGGCAACCGCTCGAGACCATTGCGGCGGCTTACGGTCCGCAAGTGCTGTGGCCCGACCACTGCGTGCAGGCGACGGCGGGCGCCGCGTTTCACCCCGCGCTGCAAGTTCCCCATGCCGGCCTGGTCGTGCGCAAGGGCATGGACCGCGCCGTCGATTCCTATTCGGCGTTCTACGAGAACGACCGCACGACGCCGACCGGCCTGGTCGGATATCTGCGCGAGCGCGGTTTTACGCGCGTGTTCCTCGCCGGCCTGGCGTTGGATTTTTGCGTGCGCTACTCCGCCGAGGACGCGCGGCGCGAAGGCTTTGCCGTTTTCGTGGTCGAAGACGGCTGCCGCGGCATCGATATCGGCGGTTCCGTCGCGGCAGCACGCGGCAGCTTCGCCGCGCTGGGCATTCCCTGCCTGCAGATGCGGGAATTCGCTGCCGGCTGATCGCCTATGCGGCACTGCCGCGTGGATTGGCGGAACCTTCCTGCGACGTGGTTGTTGCCGATTTGTAATGGTTTGGAAGGGCTTATCCTCGTTAAGCCGGCCGCACTGCAGCGCGCTTGTGTGCAATGCACAAATTTTCTTGACTCTGGCCGGAAAGAGGCAGGTAATTCACAAAACGGTCACTTTGGCTAAAGCCATGCGCCATCATGCGGCTTCGCCCGCGTCGAGCTTGCCCTCGCTGATGATGCCTTGCCCGGTTTGTGCAGGGCGCATGGTCTATCACGGGCGACGCCCGATCGCCGCCGACGTCGAAGACACGATCTACGCCTGCAAGCGCTGCGGCGCCGAGCTGATCCGTACGTCGGTGTGCAAGACGATAGGGCCAGACACGCTGCGGCCGGCAGCGGCTTAAACCCGCCGTCATTCCGGCCGAGCGAAGCGAGAGCCGGAATCCATAACCACAATCGGTCAAGAAGAAGTCGTGCGGAGACTGTTCTGCATGCACAGTGAATATGGATTCCGGGTTCGCCGCTTCGCGGCGCCCCGGAATGACTAAGCCTGCATCAATTTCATCTGGGTCAGCACCGCGCGGCCGAGCAGCCCATACGGGTTCGCCAGCGTCTCCAGCATTTCGAAATGATTGTAGCCTTCGCCCACCAGAAGCTCGACCGGTTTGGCGGCGGCTTTGACGGCGGCGGCAAAATCGCGCGACTGGCGCTGGAATTCCGGCGTCTCGTAGGTGCCGTAAGTCAGAATGAGCGGCGTGTTGAGCTTGTCGAGATGGCGCATGGCGCTGAGTTTTTGCTCCATCTCGTCGGTGAAGGCCACGTATTTGGAGCGCTTCGACAGCCGCACCGGTTTTAGATCGTACATGCCGCTCGACAAGGTCGCGCCTTTGAGGATGTCGAGCGGCAGCGCGTCCTCCGCCCAATCGTGCGTCACCGTGCAGCCGGCGAGATGCGAGCCGGAAGAGTGGGAGATCAGATGCAGCCGGTTGCGGTCGCCGCCGAATTTTTCAGCGTTGCGATACATCCAGCCGACCGCGCGCCGCACCTGCTCGACCATCGGGAACAGGCTGCCGCCCGCTTCGTCGACATTGGTGAAGTCGAGCACGACGAAATTAGCGCCGGCATGGACGAACGGCTCGGCTAGGCAGGTGAATTCCGCGGCCGTGCCGTTCCGCCACGCGCCGCCGTGAACGAAGATCGCGATCGGCGCGTTCGGCTTCTTGGTGCAATAGACATCGAGCCCTTCGATCGGCGTCGGGCCGTAAGCGAAACGCAATGGCTTACCGAGCCGCACCAGCGCCGCGGCGCTGTTGGCGAGCCGGCGCTTGCCGACCTGGTCGCGGTTCGGTGCGTAGACGATCTGGTCGTAAGCGTCATCGAGCTCTTGCTGGTCCATATTGAGCCAGACGAGCGGGCCTTTGCTTCTCGCCGCCGGAGCGGTCGCGCTCATGTTCATTTCTTCCTCAGTTCTTCAACGATTCACATATTCGACCGACGCGGCAACATCAAGTTGATGAGGCCGGCAACTACGATTCCTGTCAGGACGGCATATCCCCGTAAGACGTTGCCTGCTCCCGCGACGTGCCACGATCCGACTCGGAACTGTCGAAGCAGCACTGCATCTGCAAGCGAAATGCTGCCAGACTGTACCCACATGTACACGAGCGGCGCCATCACGGCAGCGAGCGCGGCAACGCCGAGGCACCACCAGTAGCCTCTTTTTCCAAACCGTACAGATCGTCGGAGTATTATGAGCACACCGACGAGCATAAATAGTCCGAAAAATGCGGCACCGAAGATGAAAAACCAGAATTGCGAGTCTGACATCCGAGAGCAACTCGACGGCTAGCTTCGCTTTATTTATTGCGCCTTAGCCGCCGCAGGATAAACCAGTTCGGCGGCGCGTTCGACGACGCTTTTCGGCGCGGCGTAAGCCTTTGCCAGCATTTTGGCTATCTCGTCGCCGGTCATCGGCTCGATCTCCAGTTGCGTCTTCGCCGCCTCGGCATTGAACTCGGGATCCGCCAGCGTGTCGGCAAACGCCTGGCGCAGCGCCGCGATCCTGTCGGCCGGCGTGTCCGGCGGCGCGGCGAACGGCCGGCCCGCTTCCTGGCGGATCAGGATCAGTTCCATGACCTGTTTGTTTTGCGGGTCTTCGATCAGGTCGAGCGCGCTCGGCACGTCGGGCAGGTCGCGCAATTTAGAAAGCCCCGTCTGCACGATGACGTTGAGCAGATTGTCGGCGATCCAGTGCGGCCGCGACGCCTTCATGGTCGACCACGACAGTCCGCAAATGCCTTCCGCCTCGCCGCGCTCGACCGCCATGCTGAGGCCGGAACTGGTGTCATAGCCGGACACCACCTTGAAACGCGTGCCGATCAAGGCATTGAGCAATTTGGGCACGATCGCGGAATTCGACGTCGCGCCGGCCGCCGCCACGATCACTTCGCGGGCACGCGCATCAGCAATGCTCTTCACCGGACTCGAGTGCCACGTGAAGCAGACATTTTCCAGCTTGCCGATGCTGCCCAGCCAATTGAACCGCAACGCGTCGTAATGGGCGCCCGGATTGCCGAACAGCGGATCCATCGCAGCGCCGTTGGTGAAGGCGCCGATCACCGAGCCGTCGTGCTCGGCGCCGTTGTAAAGCGTGCTCGCCGCGGCAAGCCCGGCCGCTGCCGGCAGGTTCTTGGCGATGATAATCGGATGGCCCGGAATGTGATCCGTCCAATGGCGCGCGAAGATGCGCGCATAGACGTCGTAGCCGCCGCCGGCGCCGCTGCCGACCGGCATGGTGATGGGATGCGATTTGTAGAAGTCTTCGATGGTCTGCGCGTGCGCCGACCACGCCAGCCACGGCATTGCAGCAATCAGAATCGTTCGCGCGAGAAATCTCATCACGAACCAGCCTGCATCGCGCCGGCTTCATCGTGCAGGCCGAAGGCGGTCTGCTGCTCGGCAAATCCGGCGACGGCAAATCTGCCGATCGGCGCGAAAGCGTCGCCGCAATGGTTCGCAAATTCCTGCGACGCCACGATGCTGCGTCCCAATTGGCCGGCGAGTTTTTCCAGGCGTGCCGCGAGATTCACCGCCGGCCCGATGGTGGTGAAATCGAGCCGGTTACCGCTGCCGATATTGCCGTAGAGCACGTCACCGACATGCAGCGCCAGGCCGAAGCGTACGTCCGTCTCATCGTTGGCACCGTGCATCGCTGCGACATTGGCGCGCGCGGCAAACGCGGCCGCGAACGCTTGCGCGCAAACCGGCGCCGCCGCTTCGCCGATCGGGAAGATCGCCAATAGCCCATCGCCCATGAATTTAAGGACTTCGCCGCCGTGCTCGAGGATCGGCGGCACCTGGCAATCGAAATAGCGATTGAGCAGATCGACCAAAGCCTGCGGCGGCAAACGGTCGGCAAGTTTGGTGAAGCCGCGCATGTCGGAGAGCCAGATCGCCGCGTGAATCTCCTCGGTATGGCCGCGGCGGATTTGCCCGGCCAGCACGCGTTGGCCGGCATTCTGCCCGACATAAGTCGACAGCAGAACATTCGCCACCCTGTGCATGGCGCGAATCTCCGCGACCCGGGTCAATGGGATGATAATGGCATCGAGGCTTGCTATTTCAGCGTCGGTAAATCCGCCCGGCTGCAACGTCGACCACGAGGCGAAGTGAACCTCGCCGTTGGTGAAGCGCAGCGGCGAGACCACGTAATCGGTAATGCCCTCGGCGCGCAGGTCGTGCAGGATCGGATAATCAAGCGGACAATCGGCATCGGCGAGCCGGCGACGAAAGGCTTTGCCGGTCGTGGTAACGTATGTCATCGGGCTGTTGCGAAAGACATCGCGATCCAGCAAATCGAAGCTTCCGTCGGTGACGACCGTCCTGGTATCCGGCCGCCAGACGAACCGGCGGCCGACGATCTGCGGATGCAAGGTGCGCACGAACACGACGGCGCGCCACAATGGCAAGCCGCAGGCCGTTAGCCGCTGACAAATTTCGCTCAAGACCTCCTGCGCCAACGGCGTCGACCGCGCGCCGTCCATCAGCCAGTCGACCACCGCTTGCGTGCCGGAGGGGTCCATCGCGCTGTCACGTCATGGATTTTGCAGGCCGTATTTCTTTGCCATCGCCGCGAAGAAGCCGTCGTTCTTCAAGGCATCGAGCAGGCTGCCGTCGATATAATCGCCGACCTTCTGGCTGACATTGGGGAACAGCTTTAGGATGTTCTGCGCGCCCTCCACCGACGGCTCGAGGTTCTGCGGCGATTGCTGCTTGAAATCGTTGTAAGTGATGTCGAGGATTTTCGGGCTGGTGATCTTGAGTTCCTTCGCCAGCACCTCCTTGGCGCGCTTCTCGTCGGTGAGCGCGATGTAATTGCCTTCGATGCTCGCTTTAAGAAAGCGGGTGAGCAGATCGCGGCGCGCGGCGATGTCGTCCTTGCGCACCACGACGCCGCTGAACAGCCACGGAATCTGGTCGGGCACCAGGTCGACCAGCACATTGACGCCCTGCTCGCGCGCCAGCGACGCGATCGGCTCGTTGATCGCCGTGGCCTTGATCTCTCCCGACTTCAGCGCTTCGAGCCGCTTCGTGCCGCCGCCATACTCCTTGACGATGACATCGTCGCGGGTGAGGCCGAGCTTCCGCAAAGCGAGCGTCACCGTCGAATCGCTTTCCGAGCCGAAGGTGCTGACGCCGACGATACCGCCTTTCAGGTCTGCCGCGGTCTTGACGCCGGGCGCGGAGAAGAAGGTGAAGCGGATGACGTTCGACAGCGAGCCGATCACGCGCAGATCGCCGCCGGCCTGATTGACCTTGACGACCGACGACAGGCCGACATGCATGACGTCGATGCGCGCCGCCTGCAATTCCTCGGCGCCGCGGCTGCCGCCGTTCATGTTGAGGATTTCGACGTTGAGCCCTTGCGCGCCGTAGAGCCCGGCGGCGCGCGCCATGTACCAGGCGAGCACGGTGTTTACCGGATCGGAAATGCCGGCCTTGATGTCCAAGATCTGCGGCGGCGCTATTTTCTGCTGCGCTGCCGCGGGTTGCGCGGCGGCGCACACGGCAAGCGCGAATACGACGCTGGAAAAGCGCAGACCATACTTCATCGTTTGTCCTCCCCCTTATTCCTTCATTCCGGAGCGCGCTGCAGCGTCTCGGAATGACGTTTAAAACTCCCGGAACAATCTGCCGAAACCCTCGATGCGGTCCTTGATACCGCAGCGACGTAGCGCATCCCAGACGATCGCCTGGTGAGCGGCCATGCAATTGACGCCGAACTCGCGCTCCAGCACGTCGAGCGCGCCCGCCGTCGGCCAATGCGGCGACGGGAAGAATATCGAATCGGCATCGGGATGCTGCCGCATCAGTTCGCGGCCCATGTCGATCGCGGCATGGCGCGGGATGCGGCCGATCTGGTTGAAAGGCGAGCCCCAGCCGGTCGCGCCCAACACCTCGCAGCCGAAATGTTTTGCGTAGCTGGCGATGCGGTCGGTCTCGGTTTTCTCGTAGGGCTGGCAGACCACGACCTTTTTGCAGCCGAGCGCTTTCGCCGCCGCGGCCTGGGCGGAAGTGCTGGTCGAGACCTTAACCTTCAGCTCGGCTTCGAGATCGCGGATGATTTGATCGGCATTGGCGGCGCCGCGCGACAGATTGATCGGCACACCGCCGAGCACGACGATATCGCAGCCCGCCGCCGCCATTTCGCGCGCCGCGCGCATGCTGATGTCGTAGGATTGGTCGACCTCGTCCTTGCTGCGCACCACGATGGCGAGCGAGGTGACCACGAGCGTCACGCCTTTCGGCACGATCTGGTAGAACTCGTAAGGGAAGATTTCGGTGGTGAGCGGCGGCGAGGTGTAGCCGATGCGGGCGCGGCTGCCATAGATGTCGCTGCGGGGCTGTTCCGTCATTGCGGGACCGTTCTTGTCGATTTAGAGCATGATCCCGAAAAGTGGATACCGGTTTTCGGATAAGATCATGCGCAAACAAAGATTCTAGACCATGATCCGATTCAATTGAATTGGATCATGGTCTAGGCGGCGAAGGCTATCGGCCGCTGTCGGGCTTGTCCATCAGTGCTAAGTTGCTACGAGGCCATTTGGGAGAGACCGATGCAGCGTGTGACCATTACCATCGACGACGAGCTTGACGCCGAGCTCGACCGCTTCATGAAGGCGCGCGGCTATGCCAACCGCTCCGAGGCGATCCGCGACCTGGCTCGCTCCGGGCTGCAGCAGGCCGCGACCGAAGTCGGCGGCACGCGGCCGTGCGTGGCGGCGCTGGTTTATCTCTACGATCACGAGGCGCGCGAATTGCCCAAGCGCCTGACCCGCGATTTCCACGACCGCCACGACTTGGCGCAGGCTACGCTGCACGTGCATCTCGACCACGAAAGCTGCATGGAAGTCACGGTGCTCAAGGGCCTCGGCGCCGACGTGCAGCAATTCGCCGACCACATCATTTCCGAGCGCGGCGTGCGCCATGGCCACGTGGTCTATCTGCCGGCCGACGGCGCCCATACCCACGGCCGCGGCGCGAGCCACAGCCATGAGCATGGGCATGGCCACAGCCACGGCCCACGCCGCCGCAAGGCCGGGTGACTTCTTCTCTCCCGCGCAGCGGAGTGAACGTCAGAATTTCATCAGATCCTTGGCGAGCGTGATCGGCCCCGAATAATATTTCTTCGCTTCATCGACATAGCGCTGATAGTCGTCATTTGGATCGACCGACGGGCTGAGATGGGTCATGACCACGGCCTTGACGCCAGCCTTGGCGGCCATCTTGCCGACATCCTCCGGCGTCACATGCTCTTCGTGCATGTGGTGCAGGAAACCCTCCTGCTCCGCAGGGGCCTGCAAGGCACCAGCACGTTTGAGACGCTCAAGCACATCCTCCGGCGAAGTCGTCTCGGTGACGTAGAGATCGGCGCCCTTGGCCAATTCGACCACGGCATCTGACGGGCCTGTGTCGCCTGTGAAGAACACCACGCGGCCGGGAGTCTCGAAGCGGTAGGAATAGGATTGATACTTGCCGTAACCCGGCGCACCGGGCTGAAAGTGGAAATGCGTATTTTCTACTGCCGTCACCTTAACGTTGGCATCTTGATAGACGAGACCCGGGCCCATGTCATGGCCATGGATGGTTTCGGCCATGGGCCGCTTCCGTCCTTCTGACCAGCGGATTTCCGCGTTCGGCGTGAGATAGGCCAGGGCGCCCTTGACCAGTGCCTCGACCCCGCCGCCATAGATGTCGGTCGGCTCCGCGCTCTGAAAATCCCACTGCGATTCCAAGAGCGTCGCGAGCCCCGCGGTGTGATCGCTATGCGGATGCGTTATAAAAATCTTGCCGACTTTGCGAAAGTCATAGCCCGCCTGCACGATGCGGCGTGTCACCCCGTCGCCGGCATCGATCAGATAAAGCGTGCCATTGACCACCAATAAACTGGACGATTGGGCGCGGTCTTTGGTTGGCAGCGGGCCGCCGCGGGTGCCGAGCGTGATAAGCGCGGTTCCGGGCTGCGCTTGGGGCGCGGCGGTCTGCGCCATGACCGGATCGACGGCGGCCGCCATCGATAGTGCCGCGGTGACCGCCAGAATGGCGAGTGCCTTTGCGGTCATGTGGTCGACCTCCCTGTTTTGATTGGATCGTTCAGAGCTCTTCCGCGCGTCACGGTTTCAAGTTCCATCTGCCGCAGCATGGCGCGGCCGGTGAGACCATAGGGGTTTGCCAGTGTCTCCAGAAGCTCGAAATGATTGTACGCCTCGCCGACGATCAACTCGGCGGACTTGCCCATAGCCTGCACGGCCGCGAAGAAATCCTTAGTCTGGCGCTGGAATTCCGGCGTCTCGCAGGTGCCGTAGGCGAGAACGAGCGGCGTGTGCAGGCCGTCGAGATGGCGCTGTGAGCTGAGTTTCTCCACCATTGTGTCGCTGAACTTGACGTAGGACGAACGCTTCGACAACTGCACCGGCGCAAGATCGTACATGCCGCTGAGCAATAGCGCGGCTTTGCAGAAATTTTTCGGCAAATTTTCCTCGCGCCAGCCATCGGTCAATACGCAAGCGGCCAGATGCGAGCCCGACGAATGCGCCGAAATGTAGAACCGCTCGCGGTCGCCGCCAAAGCTATCGGCGTTGCGCCAGGTCCAGGCCAGCGCGCGGCGCACCTGCTCGTACATGGGAAAAAGATCGCCGCCGGCCTGCTCGACATTGACGAAATCGATGATGACGGCGTGCGCGCCGGCATGCACTAAAGGCTCGGCCTGCAAGGCATAATCGGCCGCCTTGTTGCGGCGCCAAGCACCGCCATGGACGAACACATTGACCGGAGCATTCGCCGAAGCGGCCCGAAATATATCAAGCTGCTCGTATTCGCTTGGCCCGTAGGCGACGCGCTGCGGCGGGCCCAAGACCGCCCGCGCCCGTTCGCTGGCGGCGATGCGGCGCGCAACGATCAACGGGCGGTTCGGCGCATAAACGTCCTGGTCGTAGGCATCGTCGAGCGCCTTTTGGTCCATGTCGCGCCAGACCAGCGGGCCTTGAGCGGTAATGGGTGGCGGCATTTCCGGCATCATTTCGCCATCACGGTTTTTGATGAAATTTCAATCGAAGAAGTTAAATCGGCCACAACCCGCGATACGTACAAAGACGCGGTCAGCACGGAGGACATCCACATGAAGACGCTTGTTATGCGCTTTTTCGCGGACGACGCAGGCGCCACCGCTATTGAATACGGCCTCATCGCGGCCGGCATTGCCGTGGCGATCATCGCAACCGTCCAGGCTCTCGGCACTAACTTGAACTCCACCTTCTCGTCGGTTTCGACCGCGATGAAGTAGTTGCGTTGCCGTTTCGCGACCAAAGCCCCCGGTTTTCGGCCGGGGGCTTTTTGCGTCGCTGCTCCGTCACACTTTTGTTCGCGCGCGGCAACGCATCGTTTACCCCAGGTTCAATTCCTTGAAGAAGTCGTTGCCCTTGTCGTCGATGACGATGAAGGCGGGGAAATCGACCACCTCGATGCGCCAGATCGCTTCCATGCCGAGCTCGGGATATTCCAAGGTTTCCACCTTCTTGATGCAATGCTCGGCGAGGTTGGCCGCCGCGCCGCCGATCGAGGCCAGATAGAAGCCACCGTGTTTCTTGCAAGCGTCGCGCACGACGGCGGCGCGATTGCCCTTGGCCAGCATGACCATGGAGCCGCCGGCTGACTGGAAATCCTCGACGAAAGAGTCCATGCGGCCGGCCGTGGTCGGCCCGAACGCGCCCGAGGCGTAGCCTTCCGGGGTTTTTGCCGGGCCGGCGTAATAGACCGGATGGTTCTTGAAATAATCCGGCAGGCCTTCGCCTTTCTCCAAGCGCTCGCGCAGCTTGGCGTGCGCCAGATCGCGCGCCACGATCATCGGGCCGGACAGCGATAGCCGCGTCTTGATCGGATGCTTGGCGAGCTGGGCGAGAATCTCCTTCATCGGCTTGTTGAGATCGATCTGCACCACGTCGCCGCCGAGTTTTGAGGTGTCGACCTCCGGCAGATATTTCGCCGGATTGTGCTCGAGCTCTTCCAGGAACACGCCGTCCTTGGTGATCTTGCCGAGCGCCTGGCGGTCGGCCGAGCACGACACGCCGAGCCCGATCGGCAGCGAGGCGCCGTGGCGCGGCAGGCGGATCACCCGTACGTCGTGGCAGAAATATTTTCCGCCGAACTGCGCGCCAACGCCGAGCGCCTGCGTCATCTTTTGGATTTCCTGCTCCATCTCCTTGTCGCGAAAAGCGTGGCCGTCCTCGGAGCCGTGGTCGGGCAGCGCGTCGTAATATTTGCAAGAGGCGAGCTTGACCGTTTTCATCGTCAATTCGGCCGAAGTGCCGCCGATGACGATGGCGAGATGGTACGGCGGGCACGCCGCGGTGCCGAGCGTCAGCACTTTTTCTTTCAGGAAGGCGAGCATGCGTTCGCGGGTGAGGATCGACGGCGTCGCCTGGAACAAAAACGCCTTGTTGGCCGAGCCGCCGCCTTTGGCGATGAACAAAAACTTGTACGCCGCATCGGCCTCGGCATGATCAGGATTGTGGCTCTCGGCGTAAAGCTCGACCTGCGCCGGCATGTTCGAGCGCGTATTCTTCTCCTCGAACATGGAAATCGGCGCCAGCTGCGAATAGCGCAGATTGCGCTTGAGATACGCATCGCGCGCCCCCTCGGCCAGCGCCGCCTCGTCGGAGCCATCGGTCCAGATCAACCGGCCCTTCTTGCCCATGATGATCGCGGTGCCGGTATCCTGGCACATCGGCAACACGCCGCCGGCGGCGATATTGGCGTTCTTGAGGAAGTCGTAGGCGACGAATTTGTCGTTATCGGAAGCCTCGGGGTCTTCCACGATGTGCTTGAGGGACGCGAGATGCGCGGGGCGGAGGAGATGATTTATGTCGGTGAAAGCGGCCTCCGCCAGCGCGCGCAGCGCCTCGCGCGGGACGACCAGCACCTCTTCGCCCATGACGCGCTCGACGCGCACACCGTCGGCGATTTTGCGGTAGGGGGTTGGGTCTTTGCCGAGGGGGAAGAGCGGGGTGTGCTTGTAGGGCGGGACGGGGTGAGATGTGAGGGGAGCGTTCACAGCAAGTTCCTCATTCTGGCGTCTGGTCGATAACTATAGGAATGAGAGGAATTCCGCTACCGTCATGCCTGCTTGCGCGATGATGCCTCGCATCGTGCCGCGCTTGAGATCGCCGCTATGGACCGGCACCGTTACCTTGCGCGCCGGATCGGTCATGTGAATAAGCCGGCAATGGCTGCCCGACGTCCGCGAAACCGCGAAACCCGCCCGTTCAAGCGCGCGAATCACCTCGCGCGCCGTGAGCGCCGGTAGGCGATCGTTCATGCCGCAAGCGTAACGGTGACTTCCCGGATGCGCGGCGGCTCGCCGTTGGGCACAGGCTCGCCGCGCGCCAAGCTGTCGGCGATCACCAGCCGGATGGCATCCTCAGCCATCGCCAGCGCCTCGCGCTCATCCTTGCCGTAGGTGACGATTTCGGGAAACGCCGGAACACGCACGGTGAAGCCGCCCTCTTCCTCGGGTTCGAGCACGACGGCAAAAGTTCGTTTTCCATCCATGGCGTGGTCTTTCAGGAGCAAACTCCAATATAGCATCAGCGACGCAAAATGCGTAGCTCGTAGGGTGGGCAAAGGCGCGCAGCGCCGTGCCCACGCGGCTCAGCACAGCGTGGGCTTCGCTGCGCTCAGCCCACCCTACAAACCGAACAACTTCTCCGCATTGCCGTGCGCAATCCGTTCCTTGTCCGCGGCGCTGACCGGGATTTGCTCCAGGAAGGCACGGGCTTGCGCCATCGAGCCGTAAGGATGATCGACCGAGAACATGATGCGCTCGGGGCCGACTTCGAGCAGGAGACCCAAGAAGGTCGCCGGGAAATTGAAGCCGCCGAAGGTGTAGTGCACGTTCTGCCGCAGGTATTCGCCGAGCGTGCGATTGAGCTTGGTCAGCGGCGGCTGCAGGTTGCGGTCGAGCCGCGGCAGCATGAAGGACAGGCCTTCGCTTAAGTGCCCGACCACGATCTGCAGTTTCGGATAGCGGTCGAACACGCCGCCCAGGATCAAGCGGATGACGTGAATGGCGGTCTCGATGTGCCAGCCCCAGCCCGAGGTCGCGAACACCCAGCTCACTTCCGGCGAGAAGCCGGAATATTGCGCCTCGACCACCGCCTGCGGCGGCCGCGTCGGGTGCATGTAGATCGGCACGTTGAGCGCTTCGGCGCGCTCAAAAATCGGCCAGAAGAATTTGTCGTCCATATAGCGGCCACGCACGTGGCCGTTGATCAGCGCGCCGCGAAAGCCGAGCTCGCGCACGCAGCGCTCCAGCTCGGCGGCGGCCTTGTCGGGCACCATAGTCGGCAGCGCGGCAAGGCCGGCGAAGCGCTTGGGATGCTTCTTCACGGCTGCCCCGAGAAATTCATTAGACTCGCGCGCTATGGTCAACGCTTCCGCGGCGTCCAATTGCTCGGTGCCCGGCGCGTTGATCGACAGTACCTGCATGTCGATGCCGGCGGCATCCATGTCCGCGATCCGCTTGTCGCCGATCTCGACAAGCTGCTCGAGGATTTTTGCGCCACGGGGGCCGGTCTTGGCGATATTGTCTCGCAGCTGCCGTCCGGCGCCGTCGAGAAATCCGGGCGGCGCGAAATGCTCTTCAAGGGTAATGGTGCGCATGATTGTCTTTCCGTCGTGTTGGCGGCAGTCATCATGGAGCGCCGGATCGCGTTCGGCAATGACGGCAGTCGCAAGGCTGACCCTCGACGGTCCAGCCGCGCGCTGCCGCTCAATGCCTCAATCGCGCACATAATGCTTCCGCTCGCTGCCGTCGAAGCGACCGGAGCGCAGGCAACATTTTTTGAAAGCTTTTTCCGGAGCCGCACGGGCACAGATCGTTGCGCCCGAGTTTTTCGATCAGCTCCTTGTCGCCGTGGACGACGCGATCGCCGCGGCGTACGCGCGTCTCGGACGGATAACCCCCGCCTCCGTTTACGCGTGACCTCGAAAGCAAGGCAGGTCGTCGAAATCATCATTGCGCCGCATGACACGCCTCCTTGGCTTGATGCATTCGGAACGCGCGGTGATATCCGCGCGGCCTGACGATGTCCAGCCTGCAGCATGGATTTCGCGTTGCTCAACCCGTCCTACACAGGCCGCTCTACCACAGGTACAATCGCCCGGCCGGTGAACCCCTGCGCGTGTCTTGAACCGACACCGGAAAGGACCCACCCATGCCCACCTTCAAGCTGCCGCTGTCCGGCGACGTCGTGCAATCGATCAATCCGTTCACGGCGTTCATGACCGGCGGCCAGTTCGGCCTGATCAACATCAATCTCGGCCAGTCGAGCGAGCCCAAGGTCGAGGAAGAGGTGCTGTCCGACGTCGCCACCTACGGCAAGCAACTCGGCCGCATCGGCGACGCGTTGATCGTGCTGGTGGAGCACTTCCATCCGCGCAAGCCGCTGACCGCGGACGAGACCAAGGCGCTCGACGCGCTCAAGGCGATGCTGGACAAGATCGCCGACGTGAAAGAGAAATATAAAAGGCCGGCGATCCGTCCGGGCGACGGCGCGCAATCGTCGTAGTGGCGGCACAAGATGGCTACCGCCGTCCTCCGCGATCGCGCCCTATCCGCATCTGTCGCCGCGCCGCCGCGGGCGGTTCATCCGCGAGAAAATACGTCAGTGATGCATCTCGTCGCCCGGCATGATGCCCCAGAGATTTGAGGCGGACGGATCCTTGGCCCACACCTTCGGACGCTGCGGATTATCGCGGTGCCACGGCCGCGGCTCGAAATAGCCGAGCTCCTCGTTCATGCGGTCGAGCTCGGCAAACAATTCGGTGATCAGACCCGCCGGGCTGCGATGATAGGTGAACAGGTTATGGCCGATGCCGTGGCGGCCGGGCCCCCATAAAAGCTTGTAGCCGTTGACGGACAGGAAATCGCAGGCCGTCTGCATGTGACCCCAGTCGCGCAATTCGAACGCGGTATGAAAATGCCGGTTCGATCCGGTCTGCATCAGATTGATGGTGTGGTGGTCGGGCCCGCAGCGCAGGAACGAGAAGAAGTCGCCCATCCAGTCGGATTCGCGAAAGCCGAGCACGTCGCAGTAGAACTTGGTGACGTGCTTGACGTCGGTGACGTGGAAGGCGACGTGGCCGAGCTTGTGCGGCACGATGCCTTTGGCCTGGAATTTCTGGTGCGAGAAATCGGCGCGCTTGAACACTTCCATCACCGTGCCCTTCGGATCTTCGAAGGTAAGCACGTCCGAGATCGAAGGCTCCGGATCCTTCTTGCGCTGGGTCTTGATGCCGTGCGCTGCGACCTGCTTCTCGAACGCATCGATATCGTCGTGCTCGCCGAGCTGGAACGCGACGCGCGAGCAACCCGCTTGCGCGCCTTTGCGCAAAACGACCGAGTGGTGATCAACGGTGTTGGCGAGAAAGACCGCGTCCTTCTCCTTGGCCGCGACCGTCATGCCGAGAATGTTGCTGTAATAATCGGCCTGCTGTTCGACATCGGGCACGTCGTAGCTGGCGTGGGCGATTTTTTTGACTCGGATCATACGGTGTCTCCTTTTGTTATCTTTCCCCTCCCCCTTGTGGGGAGGGGTAGGGGTGGGGGTCGAAAGGTAACGCGCCAACGTCGACGCCTGCGTACAACCTCACGACCCCCCACCCTACCCTCCCCCACAAGGGGGGAGGGTTAACTCTTCTCACGCGGCATCGCCGCGATGACGTCGACCATTCGGGCAACGTCGTCGCCGCCGAAACCCATCGCCATGAAGCGCTCGTAGAGCGGAATCACGCTGTCGAGGATCGGTGTCGCCACGCCCACATTGTCGGCAAAATCTCCGATCAGATCGAAGTAATGCTGCAACGCCGGCACCGGACCCTGCACCGGCTGAAAGCGGCGCTCCGCCATCCATGGCGCGCGGATGCCGAACTGCGTCGAGCCGCCGGAGCCGGTGGCGATCGCTTTGATCATCAGCTGCAAGTCGACGCCGGCCTTCAGCCCGAGCGCCATGGCTTCCGCGGTCGCCGCGATATTGATCGCGACCAACAGATTATTGACCAGCTTGACCCGGCTCGCGGCGCCGAATTCGCCGAAATAGAGGCAGGAATCGGCAAAGCCGGCAACGACCCGCTCAGCCTGCTTGCAGGCCTGCGCATCGCCGGCAAGATAGATGACGCCCTTCTTCGCCGCGACCATGCCGGGCGTTCCGGAGACTTCGCCGTCGACGAATTTCGCGCCCTTGCGCTGCAATGGCGCGATCTGGCGCTTCTTGTCCGGCACCGGATGCGAGCCGAGCTCGATGACGATCTGCCCGGGCTTTGCCGTTTGCACGAGTCCAGTCGGACCCTGCATGGCGTCGTCGAGCGCTTCGGTCGAGGGCAGGCACGAGAACACGATATCCGCCTGCGCGCCGACATCGGCCGCCGACCGCGCCGGCACGCCGCCGATCTTCTCGAAGTCGGCGAGCGAGGAGCGACGAAACCCGACCACGCGATAGCCGCTTTTGATGAGATTCTCCGAGATCGGCAGGCCGATCTTGCCGACTCCGACAAAGCCGATGGTCTCCATTTGACGTTCCTCTGTGTCTTTTTCTTATGTCACTTCGACCGTTTGATCGGACAGATTGACCCGCACGCCCAGCGTGCCTTCCATGACCGTCCATTCCTTGAGCTCGAAGGTACGCAAGCCGTTGACGAAGAACGGATCGGCCTCGGCGAGAGCGCGCGCTTCGCCGGCATCCTTGGCGCGCAGCACGGTCAGGCCCTGGCCGGTCGGCGGGCCTTCGCCGTCGGCCAGCGGCCCGGACGCGAACACCAGGCCGCGCTTTTCCAGGCCGATCATGTATTCGAGATGCGCCGAAAGATACGGCTGCAATTTGTCCGGCGTCACCGCCGGCTTCGACAACACGACGTAAAACTTCTTGCGCAGCATTTTGCGCGTCAGATCGGCAACACGCTCTTCAAAAAACATGACTCACGCCTTCAGGTTTAACATTACTAAGGAGCATGATCTTATCCGAAAACCGGTATCCACTTTTCGGGATCATGCTCTAGACCAGCCGCGAGCCGTGCGGCAGGCCGAGAAAGTGCCGGCCGATCGCCTCGTAGATCGAGAACTGCGACTGCGCCTGTTGCGACACCGCGTGCATGTCGCGGAACCGGCGCTCGAACGGATTGGCCTCGAAGATCGCCGTGGCGCCGGCGGCCAGGTACGTCTGCTCGACGACGTGCACAGCGGTCTGGCTGGCGTTGATCGACGCCATGCGCAGCCGGATGCGCTGCTCCATCGTCGGCGTGCCGCTTTGCGCCCCCTGCCAAATCTCCCGCCAGGCTTCGAGGAAAAATGCGCGCGCCGCGGCGAGCTGCGACTGCATGACGCCGACCTGCGACTGCACCACGGCGCTGTCGCGCAGCACCGAGGTCTGGCCCTGGGGCGTCTTGCCCTGGGCCAGCGCGCAAAAATCATCCAGCATGGTGCGCGCGATGCCGAGCGCGATCGCCGGGAAGCTCGAACCGAATAGCTGATAGATGGTGAATTTGTACAGCGGGCCGTGCTCGCGGCGCTGCGCCGGATCGAGCGCGTGGTAATCGACGGCGTAATCCTCCGGCACGAACACGTCGGTCAACGTATAGGTGTTGCTACCGGTACCCTTGAGCCCCATCACGTGCCATACGTCTTGGAACGTGGCGCGCTCGCGCGGCACGACGAACGTCTTCTGCACCGGCTTGCCGCCCGTGTCGCGGCGCTGCTGGCCGTCGGCCTCGTAGATGAAACAGTGCGCGGCAAGCCAGGTGGCGTGTTTGCTGCCGCTGGCGAACGGCCACACTCCGTTGACGCGATAGCCGCCCTTGTCCGCGATCGCCTTGGCGTTGTTGGTGGGGCCCCAGGCCAGCACGCCGCGCGGATTTTTCTTGAACATTTCCTCGGCGATGTCCGGCTTCATGTTCCGGGTGATGGTGCCGCAGACCGAGGTCTGGCCAATGCACCAGGCGGTCGAGGCATCGGCCTTGGCGATTTCCTCGATGGCCTGCACGTAGTCAACCGGCGAGACCTCGTCGCCGCCGTAAGATCGCGGCAGCAACATGCGCCAAAGGCGGGCTTCGTGGAGCGCGTCGACAAGGTCGGGCGGCAGCTCGCGGTTGGCCTCGATGCGCGGCGTCGCGGCGGCGATGACCGACGCCAGCGCGCGCGCATTGGCGACGCAATCGACTTTTGCCCGGTCATCCATGTGCGTTTCCCAACCGACCGACTTGCCGCCGGACGCCGACCATATCTTACCTGCCGCAACGCGGCGGTCCATCGGCGTTCGTGGCGCAAAACCATTTCGGTGGCGGCCTCAGTGCCTCGAAGCGACCGTGAACGTCGGGCATTGCGCGGCGACTAAGCGCCACCCGCAACTGCAGCGTGAGGACGAAATGCCTTCCATGGGCAGGGCAATGCCGGTTGCGGGTGTGCTGGCCGCGACCGCGGGCTTTGCCGGGCAAGTGTTTTGCGCTGTATCAGTCGGTTTTGAACAGCTGCGCGACCCACTGTTCATGGGTTGCGTACCAGTCCGGGACCGCCTGTCGAACGGTCTGCATGAAGCGATCGCGCGTCGCAGCCGGCAGTCGCGCCATCCGGGCGGTGGCTTCCTGAAGACGTTCCGGCTGTTCGCGCGCGACGGCAAGCGCCACCCTCGCAGCGATCCAGGGATCGAGATTTGCGCTGCTTGCGGCCCGTCCGAGAGTGTCGACAAGCATATCGTGGCGGCCGGCCTCCAGGTACATGGCGAGCCGGATATCGTGCCGGCCCGCGTGGGCGAGCAGGGCATGGGCGCGCGGCGACAGTTTTGGGTCGGTCGCCGGCAAATGATCGGTCAGCCGCAGCATCAGGTCGCCTCGGATGGTTTTCGTCCGCAGTCCCGGCGCGTCGGGCAGCGGACGACGCTTCGCCTCGAGCCTGTCCAGCAGCGCCTCATAGAAGGGCCGGTATGAGGTGTCCGGGCCCAGCTGCGCGACCATCTGCAGCACCGCGGGATCGTCGGAATTGCGGAGCAACATTGTGGCCGCCTCGATGATCGCCTGCGCGGCTGCCGGCGATCGCTCGGCTTCCTCGCGGAACCGCTCGGCGGGAAAACGTTGTCCGCGATTGAGGACGTGGCGTCCTTTCGCCCACGCAACCATTTCGTCGGTGAGCGCCTTGGGCGATGCAAGATTGCTTTGGCCGGTCGGAAGCGGAGGATTCGTCATCGCGATCTTCACCCTTGGCGCCGCGGTCGCGGCCACGGCGGCCGATGGCGCGGCGGCCGGCGGGGCCGCCTGGTCGCGAAACGCGGCGTCGGCCGCGCGACGCGAGCGCCGGACTTCCTCAACGATACTGGTTTGTTCCTGACCCAGCAGGGTCACCGCCGGACCATCGCCTTTGGCAACTTTGTCCAAGTCATCCGAGTAGGCGTCGACCGGCCATTCGGTCGCGGCCTGTTTCAGCGCCTTTGTCATTTCGGGGGTGACGATATAGGCCTGAGCGGGTCCCATGGCCGAGAGCCGCACCGCATCCTTGTTCAAAGCCTCGATGGCGTCGCCTCCCGTCGCCGCCGACTGGTTCGGCGGTCGCTGCACCCACAACGGACTGAGCATTCCGTCGAAGGAGACCGGCCGGATCATGGTCTGGTTCAGCTCGTCGTAATGCAGATTGACGAGGCCGTCAGAATACCATTCCGGGGCAAGCGACAAAAAGTGACACATGGCGAAAAAGTCGTCATCACCCTGCAGCCGGTTCGAGCTGCTGGGTCGCATCATGCGCGGGTCCGGCGACACCCAGGCAAGCGGCATCAAACCGGCGCTGTCCGGCAAGGTCATGTCCGCCGGTATATCTTGTCCGTTCGTCACCGCGACCTTCCAGGCATCGAACACTTCCGTGGATTGCCAGTCGATCGGCGGCTGGCCTGGCCTGGAAAGCTTTGCGGCGGTCATCTTTTTCCAATCGTCGGAAACATTGTATTTGTAGAAGCTCGACGCGCTGGTGACGTGATACATCGTCTGGTAGGGCGACGGCGCGGCCGGCCCCTGCCCGATCATGGTGCTGCCGGCGAGCGACATTGCGCCGTACATCACCGGCTTTCCCGGATAGTCGGTGGCGACGAGCTGCAGGAATTGCGGCACGGCGGTCTTGACGGTCGGATCGGTCTCGCGCTGGACTTCCAGCATCTTGCGTGACCCCGTACTGACAACCTGCCATTCAAACACTGCCTCGTCGCTCGGCACCATGGCGTTGGATTCCGGCTGCTCGGCCAACGCCATGGACGCAAGACAGACGAGGCCGATCGCTGGAATCGAAACTCTCATAATCCCCTTCCTTCCGATTGCATGAACGCACGCAAATTGAGCGGAAACCGCCGCGTATCGAGCACTCCAGCCTATCCTCAATCAGACGGCGAAGCTAACGAGTCCACACCTCGGTCGTTCCTGCGGGCCAAGCGCGCTGCGCTTATACGAAACGCATGCAGATTGGGGACGGTGTTGTTGTTATCGGTTCGCCGAACCCAGAGCGCCGGTCGATGGGGTCGTTGCATCATTCGGATTCAGACTTTTGCCGGCACTGGCGCCCCGAAGCGGCCATGAACGTCAGGCATTGCAGCGGCGACTAAGCGTCAACCGCAATTGCTGGGTGAGGACAGCATGCCTTTCATGCGCGCGATAAGGAATTCGCCGCGATGCGGCACAAGTGACCAACGCAATATGTTATGATTGGCGCAAAGCCTAAGGAGAATACCATGGAACGACGCTCATTGCTGCAGCTGGCCTGCGCGATCATGCCCATCTCAGTCCTGACCACGCGCGCCGAGGCCGCCACGCCGGATCAAGCCAAGGTCGCCTATCACCTGTCCGATCTCGACAAGGTCGATTTCGTGCTGGGCAACATCCGCAACCACTACAACGGCATGGGCGGCCCGGACAAAGTGACGATCGCGCTGGTCGTGCACGGCCCGGCGCTCAAGGCGTTTCACGCGGCGGGCGCCAACCCCGACATGACCAAACGCACCGACGAGATGAAAAAGTCCGGACTGCAGCTCAATGCCTGCATCAACACCATGCGGGCGCAGGAGGTCACGCTGAAGGACCTGCTGCCGGGCTTCATCATCGCCGACAAAGGCGGCGTCGTGCGGCTCGCCGAATTGCAGTCGCAGGGCTACGTTTATCTGCGGCCGTAGCGTCCGACGCCGCAAACGGACCGGCGTGTCCGCAGCAAGGGCGGTGTCGCGCGTTGCCGCCGCGCTGTATACCTTGGCGCAGGCAAGGTAAGCCGAGTTATGAGACCGGCAGTCGCGGTGCTTTCGATCGTTGCTATCGGCGCGTTCGCCCAGGAGCTACACGCGCAAGGTGGCGCCGTTGTTGCCGCGCCGCCGCAATTCCAGGCTGATTATGCCGGCTCGACCGGATGCCTGCACTCGGCATCGGCCAGCTGCCGCAGAAAACCTCGATCGCAGTCGCCGCCGGACGCCAATGCTTATTTCAGCAATGGCGTAGCGCCGATGTTCGAACCCGATGGCGGCGCGGTACGCGTCCGGGGTGACATGGCGGCAGTTCGTATCGACGCCCGCCGGACCACGATCGCCGACGTGCTTGCCGCGCTGAATGCGGCGTTCGATATGTCTTACCGGTCTTCGATCGCGCTCGATGAGGAAATCACCGGCACCTATGCGGGATCTTTGCGGCGGGTGATATCGCGCGTGTTGGACGGCTACAACTACGTGATCAAGCAGGACGACGCGAAACTCGCCGTCATCATCCTCGGCAGGCGTGGCGAGCGCGCTGTCCCCGTCGCCATGCCGCTCGATCCGTTCCACCCGTTGCGCGAGCGTCGGCGGCCGCGACTGCTCGGGACCGACAGCGGCCACGGTTGACGATGGGTCGAGGCGGCGGAGCGCGGAAGCCCGCATAGCGGCCTCCCCCGCGATCGACACGCAATGCCTACAATCGGTAACCCAGGTGCCTGTCTGCGTTGGGCGCAAGGCAGAATAGTCTTCTCCCAATGTCGTAATACTCGTTGAGATTGTATCTCGATTCTAGGATGTGCTCAGAATAGCGTTCTTTTTAATGCAGTGGGCACACTCCCATATTGCCAATTCTCCTTAAGCGTGTTTGGCTTCGGCCGCGGCGTTTTGGCGCACATACGGCATGGAATAAATTTCATGCCGTGACCCAACGCCCAAAACGCCCAATCGCGGGGAGGAAAGCGATGGGCAAGATCATTTTGAAAGCGTTCGTGTCGGCTTTGTTAGTGCTCGCAGCGTCTCAAGCCTGGGCTGACGGTCACGGCGTCAACTGCCAGCGCTTTGCACCCGGCAGCGTGGTGCTGCCGCCGCCGGACATCTTCAGCCAGAACGGCGCGCTTAACGTCCAGCTCAACTATTTCACCAGGGTCGATCAGGACGGCCGCTCGCTGTTCTGCTTCCAGACGCCGGACGGAATGGAAGGGCCGACGCTGCGCCTCAATCCGGGCGATCAGCTCAACATCCTCGCGGCGAACGACGTGCCGGTAGGAACGCCGGTCGAGCAGGTGTCTAATTCGCAGAACCAATGCGGCGACCTGGAAATGTACACCTCGTCGCTCAACATCCACTATCACGGCACGACTACCTCGCCGAAGTGCCATCAAGACCAGGTGATCCACACGATCATCAATTCGGGCGAAAAATTCCAATACAACGTCGCCTTCCCGAACTACTCGCCCGGTGGATTGTACTGGTACCACACCCACGTCCACGGCATCGCCGAAGCGACCGTGCAAGGCGGTGCGTCCGGTGCCCTCGTCGTGTCGGGGATTCAGAATCTCCAGCCGGCGGTTGCAGGCCTGCCGGAGCGGATTCTCGTCATCCGCGATCAACCTGTCGCCGGCAATTCGACGCCGGGCAATACCTGCGCCGGCAACAACAACGTGACGCCGTCGTGGGACCTGGACATCAATTACGTGCCGCTGGAATTCCAGGCGGCGACCTGCACCTACACGCCGGCGGTCATCGAGATGCAGCCCGGCCAGCAGGAATTCTGGCGCGTCACCAATTCCGGGGCCGACACGATACTCGATATACAAATCCAGCATGACGGCGCGCCACAGCAGTTGCAGCTGGTGGCGCTCGACGGTGTCGCGATCAACTCCCAGAACGGCCAGCAGCGCGGCACGACCAAGACGGTGACTGACATCTTGCTAGCGCCCGCGGCGCGTGCGGAATTCATCGTCGCGGCGCCCAGCCACGGCCAGCACGCCAGCCTCGTTACGCTCAATATCGATACCGGTCCGATCGGCGACGTCGATCCGACGCGGACGATCGCCACCATCAAGACCGACAATCCGACGCAACTTCCGAAGGTTCCGCCGGTCGCGAAACAGATGCCGAATGCGATGGACGCGGCGCAGCAGCTCGGTAACCAGCAGCCGACGGTGCATCGCACGCTCTATTTCTTCGAGGTGCTGTCGGATCCGACCAATCCGAACAGCCCGACCAACTTCTTCATCACCGTCGACGGAGCGCCGCTCCAGCTGTTCGATCCGAACAATCCGCCCGCCATCACCACCCATCAGGGTGCGGTCGAAGATTGGACGATCCAGAACAGGACTGGTGAAAATCACGAGTTCCACTTCCACCAGATCCACTTCCTGGTGATGAGCCAGAGTGGATTCTCGGTGCCGCAAGAGATCGGCCAATTCCTCGACATGATCCAGGTCCCCTACTCCAGCACTGGCGCGCCGCCTTATCCGAGCGTGACCGTGCGCATGGACTTCCGCGGCGCGGATGTCGGCGACTTCGTCTATCACTGCCACATCCTCGGCCATGAGGACGCAGGCATGATGGCGATCATCCGGGTTCTGCCGCCAAACTCATAGGCGGCGGGACGAAAGGTTACCGTCGGCGCAGGGCGGTCGTGAGACCGCCCCTCGTCCCCTCTCTCCAGTTCGAGTGCTTGCCATGTTCAGCAAGATCAGGCTGCGACGCGTCGCCATTATCCTCGCGTCGGTTTTTGTTATCGCGGCCGCGGCGATCGCGGTGAACCGCGCATCGCAAGTGAATGCGGCGCGGCAGTTGCCGCAGATCGGCGGTCATTTCGCATTGTCGACGCCGGACGGCCGCCGCGTGACCGACGCAACGTTCCATGGCAAATGGCTGCTGGTCTATTTCGGCTATACGTCGTGCCCCGATGTCTGCCCCACCACGCTCAGCGCCATGGCGCTGGCGCTGGACAAGCTGGGGCCGCTCGCCGACAAGGTCCAACCTGTCTTCATCACCGTCGATCCCGAGCGCGACACGTCCAAGATCGTCGGTGAATACGTCAAAGATTTCGATCCGCGCTTCGTCGGGCTGGTCGGCTCGTCGCAAGAGATCGGCGCCGCGGCCCAGGAATTTCACGTCTATTACCGGGTGCGGCAGCTCGGCAATAACGAATACGTGGTCGACCACAGTTCGTTCATCTATCTACTCGATCCCAACGGCGCATTCGTGCGGCTACTGACCGGCGATTTGCCCGGCCACCAACTGGCCGACGAACTGCGGAAATTGATGAGCTGATGGAGCCGTGCAAGTGACCGGCGTTCGCGGGCTTCTGCTCGGATGCGGCGTGGTTGCGGTGCTGGCCGCGAGCGCGGTCGCCGCTGCGCTTGCGCTGCGGGCGCCTGATGCGCCGCGCGCGCACTTCGCCGACGCGGAGAACGCCGCGGCGGTGCTGGAAGGAAAAAGGCTTTATGCGAGCCGCTGCGCCGGCTGCCACGGACGCAAATTGCAAGGCCAGCTGCTGTGGCAGGTTCAAGACGAGTTTGCCGGCCGGCGCGCGCCGGCCCACGACCAGACCGGCCACACCTGGCAGCATGCCGACGAAGACCTCTTCGCCATGATAAAATTCGGCCGGTTCGCCACAACGCCTGCGGCCGCGAAGTCTTATATGCCCGCCTACGCGCAAAACCTCAGTGACGATCAGATCCTCGCCACCATCGCCTATATCAAGGCGACTTGGCCGCTGGGATTGCGGGTCTCGCAGGCGCTGCTCAATCCCGACTACGCCGGCATGCCGCAAAACGCCGACACGGTGGAATGGCGGCTGCCGCCGACCTGTCAGGCCGCGCTGCAACGGGCCGGCACCGCTGTCGGGTTCAGCATCGAGGGCCTGCCGCAGAAGGGCGAGTGATCCCGGCGGGCGATTGCTGCAACGTCAATTCGACGGGCCGAGCTTGGCCAACAGCGGCGCCAGCCGCGCCATGTCGCCGCGGATATGGGCGTCGAAGTCGCGCAGCCCGATGCTGGCCGGCGTAATCCCCTGCACGCGGATCTTGGCCTGGATGTCCGGATCCTTGCCGACATCGGCGATGGCGTCGTGCAGCACTTGCAGGACGTCGCGCGGCGTCCTGGCCGGCGCCAAAAAACCGTACCAGGTCGCATTGATGTAATCGACGCCGGCGGAGCGCGCGGTCGGAATTTGGATCGGCTCGCGCACCGGCTCTTCATCCGCCACCGCAAGGCCCAGCAGGCGGCCGTCCTGCAACATCGGCAGCGTGAACGCTTCCGGCGCAAAGGTCGCCTGGATATTGCCGCTGAGGATATCGGTGAGGATCGTCTGGCTCACCGTATAAGGAACGTGGACCAGTTCTATGCCGGTCTTAAAAGCGAAATACGCTCCCGCGATATGGGTCGCGGTGCCGATGCCGGCGGAGCCGTAATTGATCGTGCCGGGTTTTGCTTTGGCGAGCGCGACGAACTCCTGCAAATTGTGCACGCCGAGCGACGGCGCGACGGTGACCACGGTCGGCGCCAATCCCACCATGCAGATGCCGGCGAAGTCGGCGACCGGATCGAACGGCAAATTCTTGTTCATCGCGCCGAGAATGGCGTGGGCCGAATTGGTCAGCAGGATGGTGTAGCCGTCGGGCGAGGCATTGGCGACCGTCTCGGCGCCGATCAGAGTGCCGGCGCCGGGGCGATTGACGACGATGGTTTGGTAGCCGAAGCGCTTCGACAAACCATCGGCGAACAGACGGGCTTGGATGTCCATCGCCGTTCCGGGCGTCAGCGGCACGACGATGGTGACCAGGCGCGACGGGTAATGATCCTCCGCACGCGCAAAACCGCACGCCGACGCGACGATTGCGAGCGCAAGCGCGCATAACCTGCTGAACGAAATCACATCAGCACCACAGCGCGCACCGGCGAGGCTTCGGCGCCGACGATATTGAGCGGCAGCGCGATCAGCGTGAAACGCTCGCTGGTGATTTTGTCCAGGTTCTTCAGATACGGCATGGTGATGATGCCGTGCTCGCTCAAGGTCCGCGAATTGTGAAACACCCGCGGCGAGCCCGGCTCGTCGTTGCCGTGATAGAAATCGTAGCCGACGATGACGACGCCCTTTTCGATCAGCCACTCGGTGGCGCCGATGGTCAGATACGGCGACGTCTTCATCCATGTGTCAGAGCCGCCGTCGTAAGTGTTGTTGTGATCGGTGCGCAATAGCACGCGGTCGCCGCGTTTGACGCACGCGCCAATGGCCGTGTCGAGATCACGCTCGGTGATCGCCTTGCTCGGCATCTTGTCGCGCAGATCGGCGACGATCGCCTCGCCGATGAAAAGCTCGAGCGGCAGCTGATGGATTTGCGTGCCGCCGCGCACGTTGTGCTCGGGGGCGTCGACGTGGCTGCCGGCATGCAGGCGCATATGGACGCCGCGCACGATCTGGCCGGCGCCGCCCGGCGCGTCGTGCTCCTTGAGCACCTCCATGGCGAACTGCATGTCCTTGGTGAATCCGGCGGGCGTGCGCATGCCGAAGTTTTTCGGATCGAGCTCAAGACTGATGTCGACGATCTGACCGCCGGCTATCGGCATGCTGCTTCCTTTCCAGGGCGCGAGGAGCCCTGAACCGTCTTCGCAAAAGACTCGATAGGCTCAAGCATTCGCCGGCGACACGCTGCGGCGATTACCGCCGACGTCCGCCGCCGCCGCCGCCACGCGCGGCACCGCCGCCACCGCGCGCAGCACCACCTCCGGCACGCGCGGCACCACCGCCGCCACCGCCGCGGGCCTGAAATCCGGCACCGCCGCCGCCTCCTCCGCCGACGCTGCGGGCGTGGACGGCACCACCGCCGCCGCCGCCCCCACCACCACCGCCGCGATTGAGGTTTGCGCCGGAACCGGCACCGGCATTGCCGCGGCTGCGTGTGTTCTGGCCGCCTGTCTGTCTGGTGGTGGCGCCGGCATTGCCGAGCGACTTATTGCCTGTGGGCCCATTGATATTGCGATTGCCGCCCGCGCCCGCGCCGCCGCCCAGATTCGAGCGGTTGCCGCCGCCCGGTTGCAGCACCTGCTGGCCGCCGGAGCCGCGGCCGTTCAGTTGATTGCCACCGCCACGGGCGTTGTTGCCGCCGAATTTGGCCGCGACGCCCGGGTTGTTGTAGCCGACGTTGCCGCGATGCGCCGGATTATGCGTCCAGTTGTTGCCGTTGAAATTGTTGACGTTGGCCGAGCGGTTGACGTTGATGTTGTTGCCGCCCCAATTGAAGCCGCCGCCCCAGCGATTGCCGCCCGAGGCCCAGCGCCCGAGCGCATAGCCGGTGCCGAACGCCAGTCCGGTCGCGAGAATCCCGACGCCGATATAGGCCGGCGGCGGCCAGTAATATGCCGGGTAGTCCGGATAGTCCCACGCCCCGTAGACCACGGACGGATCGTAATACGGCACGTAGAGCTCGTCCGGATCGGTCGGCGCGATGTAGATATACTGCCGGCCGCCCGTGCTTTGCGTGGTCACGGTCTGCTGGCTGGTCGACTGCAGCTTGTTGTTGGCTTGCGCCTTGGTGCGAAGGCGCTGGATGGCGTCCATGACGTCGGGCTGCTGTGCCAGCACCGCGTCGCCGAGCTGCTGCGTCCAGTCGAGCTTGTTGCTCATCAGGTCGAGCACATCGGGCGTGGCGGTAAGCGACTTCACGCTGTCGTCCCAGTTTTGCTGGTCGAGCGCCGCCTTGAGCGCATCACCCTGAAGATTCTTATTGGTGTTCGCCCAGCGGTCGGCCTGGACGACTTCGAGCGGATAGGTCGAAGCCATGAGGACGAGCGACAGCAGCGCGTCGGGATAAAGCGCGATCGGAGCGACCAACGCGTCGAGCTGCCCGGCGGCCAGCAACTGCTGCGCCGGCGCCGATGCCGGCTGCGACGGCGGCGGCGGCGTCTGTGCCGATGCCGCCTGCGGCACTGCGAACAACAGCGCGACCGCCAAAAGCCTCATTGTCAGCTTGATCATGATCGCCTCCCGATACTCGCCACATTTGCGCGGGCGATTTCTAGGTTTGCACTCTATCTGCTTTGCCACCGGCTTGCCCATACCGCAAATGCGATTTCCGTACCGCAGGCGACGTAAAATTTGCGTCACCTTCACGGCACCGGCTGCGGCTGTGGGAATGTCCATTTGCCGCTCACGATCTCCGGCTTCGGCCAATAAAGGCGCACCGTATAGTTCCAGCCCGCCACGATCGGCAGACAGTTCGGCATCTTGCCGTCGCAACCGCCGAACTGGATCGCGATCGCGCCATCGCCGCTTTTCTTCGCCGTGATGTTGTTGAGCGAATAGGCGTTGTACGGATTCTTTTCGTAGTAGCCGGCGGCGTCATAGACGCTGACCGACCAGAAACCGTCGACCGGCACGTCCTTGACCGTGAGCCGATAGATCGTCTTGCCGTCGTTGTTCGGCGGCGTGACGTTGAGATAGACCGCCGCCTTGTCGGGGTTGCCGCCCCAGGCCGCGGCGGCTGCGATCAGATGACGGATCGGATCGACCTCGTTCTTGGCGCCGAACGCGTGCTTGAAGTCGGGCATCGTCGAGCCGAGGACGAGGAGCGCGTCGCGCACTTTCTTCTGGCTGACCGGATCCCAGTTCGGGATTTCGAACTTGCCGGCGCTTTGCTGACTGACCTTGATCGCGTCCTGCAAGGCGTGGACCTCAAGGACATCCTTCGGGTCCACCGGGTCGACGAGGGTGCGCACCGCCACCGCGACATAGCGCGTGCCGATTCCTTGCCGCGTCAGGGTATGACTGCCCGCGCCGTAGAAGACGCCGTGCGTATATTCGTCCTCATCGAATACCTGCATCGACATGAAACGTTTGCCGGCATCGGGCAGCGTGATCGTCACCGGCCCGGCGTCGAGATCGAACACCGCGCCGGAATACAACGTGTCGCGGTTCAGCCGTATGACGTTTTGATTGTCGATCGGCGCCGGCTCACGGTTGTGAAAGAATTTGCCGAAGCCGCCCTCTTTGACGGCGATGGAGTGAAAATACAGGTCGGACTCCGCGCGCGTGAAATTGTCGGCGGTGACGGGCACGGTACTGGCCGGCGCCGGCGCGGCGGGTTGCGCCTCCGCTCCGCCAATCGCAGCAAAGATCAAAGCCAAAGCGCAACAGGTGAGTCTCATTTTCATTTGCGATCTCCGCAACGTTCAGTTCGCTTTCTGCAACGGCGGCGCCGTCCATTTGCCGTTGAGCGCATCCGGCTTGGGCCAGTAGAGCCGCATCACCACGAAGAACGGCCCGCCGGGCGCGGGCAGCCAGTTGGACTCCTTGTCGGCGCCCGGCGACCCGTTCTGGATATAGAGCGTCAGTCCACCATCGGCATCGCGCTTGAGGTTCGGCAGCATCGGCGAATTGATCAGATAACGGTTGAGCGCATTGGCATAGAGCAGGCTCGCCGGCAGTTGGTACATGGTGAGCGACCAGAACGCATTGACCGGAGGCAATTGGCCCGGCGCGAAATGCATCGCATAGCGGTGCGTACCGTCGAGCTTCTGCTTGTCGGCATCGATGAAATAAACCGGATAGATCGCCTCGTCCTTCGAGTTGCCGTAGATGCCGAGCGCGGCTCCCGCCATGCGATCGATGTAATGATCCTTCAGGAACGCCCGAGAGCCGAAACCGTCGGCGCTGGAGGACAATCCGGTATCGAGCCGCGTCGTCTTGAATTCGGCGAAGGCCTTCCAGGCATCGGCCATGCCATCCTGGTAGGCTTGACGCATCCCGGGCGTGAGCGCGGCGGGGTCGAATTTTTTGCCGGCATTGATGCCAATCTTGGCGAAACGCGCCCGCAGCGCCGCCTCGGTCGGATTGGTCGGACAGAACTGCAGGATGAAATTCAGTATGTTGAAAAAGTCGAGCGACGTCCGCTCCGCGTCGGCGCTCACCGGTTTGACAAAATTGATGGCTGGCGCGGGTGCCGGCGCCGGCTGATGCAGGAATTGCGACAGCGGCTGGACTTTGTAGCCGGCCTGGATCTTCTTCACGTTGTCGATGTCGCCGGGATTGAAGAGCTGCGTGCGGAACAGCAGGAACGCGAGCTCGGTCTCGGAGCGGATCACCGACCTGATGCCCGGCGGCGGCTTCTTGGTATCGCCCCGCCAGTCCGGCCCGGCGAGCAAAAAGCTGCCGGCGCCGTTGCCCGTGGCGCGGCTGCCCACATAGGCGAAGTTGAACGTGTACATGTCGATGAACTGGATCGAGTAATAGCGGCCCTTGTCGACGGCCGGCACCGTGATCACCAGCGGCTCGGCGCGCAGGTCGGCGCCGACGAACGAATAGGGCGTGTCGGAATTGGGCGTCTGGATCGCCTTGTCGTCGGGCGTATAGACGCGCGCGTTGTTGACCAGCGTGTTCCAGGGCGCCTTGTATTCCGCGCCGCCGCGATCGACGAAATACGAATATTGCACCCTGTAGCTGTCGACCAGCGGGAAGCCCCAAATGACGGCGTCTTTGGCGATGGCGCGCACTTCGGCCGGTGGCACGGCTTGCGCGTGCGCTGGCGCGGCAAGAAGCGCGGCGGCAATAGTGATTGCTCCTGTCACGGCGATGGTCCGCATGGATTTCTCTCCGCGCGCGCTTCGGCGCACGCCCGGCCTCTAGCTTAATCACCAGACGTTGTTGTGAAAATGGCAGTTGTGAAAATGGCATGCGCCGCCGCATCCCGCGCGGCGCGAGACTCGTTCGATCTGCATGGCGAACCCGGCTCGGCTTTGAGAAAGTCAGGGGTGGTGCCTGGCTTTCGGTCGTCCGTGATACCGTTTCGTCGTTTCGTAGCCTGGATTGAGCGCAGCGAAATCCGGGAACGAAGGTTCGGCTCCGTCGCCGCTCCCGGGTTTCGCTCTGCTCAACCCGGGCTACGAAAAAATTGAAGGAAGCGGAACGCCGGCAAACGCTGGGTAGCAACCGCCGCATCTTGCGATGCGGCGCGCGCCCTTTTGGAGCGCGCACGCTTGACGGCGTTCCACCACGGCTCTCACCTAAGGGAATTATTCCATCCCAAAGGCTCAGCTTCAGGCCAGGCTTCCTGGGACGTGGTCTGAACGGGCGTTACCCGCCTTCGCCTGTCCCAGTCCAGGGATGCACCTCCCACCCCGGTCGTAATGCCGGGAGACATGATGCCCAAGCCGCCCGGGAGCAGGCTGCAAACCCGCCCGCGGGCACCGCCCTCGCTCCCATGACGCGATGTGCCTCCGCGCCATGTCCTTCAAAGGAGCGAGGATGATGATGTAACTGTAATGGGGACGACTGTCAAGAGGTCGTCTCTGGAAAGGTTACGCTATGATCGAATGGCGATTGTTCGCCCTTTCCGGCGCTTTCGGCGTGACAGGCCATTCCGATCCGGGGACAACCAAAAAGCCCCCGGCCGGAGGCGCAAATTTGGGGCTGTTTTAGTCCTCGTATTCGTAGTCGGGATTTTTGATTGCGCGAAAGCGGCCTTCGCCGAAATGGGAGGCTTTGAACTTCCGGCAAAATCCTGTCCTGCGAACAGCATTACTGTCGTCGAGATAGGTCACCCAGCCCATGACGTAGACGTTCCAACCGTGGATTACCCTGCTGCCTGCATTTTCAATGTGCTCGGGGGCGGCCGCAGCGCTGCGAAAATTGACGGTGGCAGATTCGCCGCTCCAAAGCGTCGTTTTATCGGGCCGCAAATTTACTTGTTCCTCGGAAAAGGGGCGCCGCATAGGCAGCCCTTCGCGGGTGCAGAACACCGAACAGTGACCGTCGTGGATGAGAGCGCGATTGACGCCAATATTTACAATATCCAGCTGGCCGCCGATGACGCGGCCAGTCTTGAACAGCGGCTCCCCTCGCGGCGGTTGGTCAAGAACGACGTTTCGGACGCGCAAGCGGGGACGGTGAGTCGAGATGAATTCGGTCTGCGCCGTTTGGACCGCCCTAGTGGATGCATCGGCTGCTTTCCGGGTAGAGCGCGCGACGCTTATCGTGAACAAGCCGAGGATGATGGTGAATGCTGCGATAATCACGGTCGCAACTGCGGTCACGGCACCATTATAGGTTTGCAGAATATCGACGAGGCCCCAAAGCGCACTGTTGATGGAACTCACCGATATTATCCTTGGGGCACCTGGGTTGCGGTATTTGGAACGTTTTTCTTTTTAGCTGCGGTAGGCATCGTTAGTTGGCGGTGCTTACCATGGTGAAAACGGCCCGTAGGGCGGATTACGCTTCGCTAATCTGCCGTACGGGCATAATTTGCAAGCGGCTCAAACCTGTGAAGCAATTCATCAATTGCTGCGATGCGCAAGCGTTCGAAATTCTCTTTGTCGTAGGCGTCCAATCCACTTTTGAAATCTAATGCTTTCATATCACGCAGCTCTTTGACTAATGCCTTAGGGCTGGAAAGAAAAGTGCGCCCATAAAGTCGATGGAAAGTGTAAAATTCCGCAAGAGCCATGTCATAATGGTATTTATGACCTGAGCTGTGTGGAACTCTACTGCGACATTCTCGCATCCGATCGTCGGCCCGTTCGGCACGACGAAAAAATTCTTTGCTTAGGCCATCCGAATCCCAGACTGTCATTTGTGGCATATCCCTTTTGACCGCCTCAGCGCCGTAGCCCGGATGGGGCGAAGCGTAATCCGGGAATGCCGTGAGGCGGCGAGGTCGTTCCCGGATTTCGCTACGTTCCATCCGGGCTACGCTCGCTTGTGAAACGTGCCGACTACGTCGCTCTGGATGGAGCGACTGGTCCGGCGACTCGATATTCAACGTAGAGTATAGACCAAAGAGAACCCACCTCGTCACCACCGGGCTTGACCCTGTGGTCCATGGTGACATCCGTCGTATGAGGCGGCGGGGAGAGGATTGAGCGAGCAGGTTCTCTGCATGGATTGCCGGATCAAGTCCGGCGATGACGATTGAAAGGTTCTGCGTCCGCGTCGTTATTCCCCAGCAAGCGTAGGGCGGGCAAAAGCGCCAACGGGTCCGCGCAGCGCGTGGGATGGGTTGAGCATAGCGAAACCCATCACCTTCAGCCGCGATGCTCCTATCGGCGGCTGTCCTAGCGGAAGACTTACCGCTTCACCTGTGCGCGAGCTCGGTGAAAACGTAATCGCGGCTCTTCACCAGTGTGTGGCACGCGAACCCGCACTTCGCGTCGTGCCCCTGCGGCGGACTGTCCGCCTCGGTGGCGGGGCTGAACGTATCGGACGCTGCGTCGTAGTCGAATGAGCCCCATCCCCATCCACCGCTGTCCGCGAACCGCGTGCTGTCCTTCACCATGAAATCGGCGTTGGCCTGGGTACCCAGCACCTTCGGCTGACCTGGGTACGTCGCTTGTGTTTTCGGGGTCCAATGGATTTTCGCCATCTTGGCGCCGTTCGGGAAAGGCTTGCCGTTGCCGGGCACGCCTGCCCGAAGGGCGTCCATCATGACCGGATTCCCCAAAATCGAAGCGAACTTGCCGTTGTTGTCGCTGGTCGAGATGACCGGCCAGTCCTCGTAGCCTCTGAACTCGGAGAACGCGACCCCTCCCGGAACCTGCACGGTGTACTTGTCCGCGGAAATGGCCCTGCCGCCCAAGACGGCGACCGCTGCCGCAATGATCAAAATCGCTGAGAATGTGCTTCTCTTCATGACTCTCTCCTGCGCCTGGCGATTACAAGTCAAGTTTGGTGGCGTCGGTTCAACCGGCGCCGGTGCTGCGCGTGCGAGGCACAGTTCAAAGTTCGCTCGCACTTAAAAGTGCCGGATACGCTCGAGTATTATTCCACTCGAAACTGTCACAAGCCATAGGCCGGTCGCTGATACTTTTGGCGCTGCACTGAGCGCGTAGGATGAGTAGCAAGCGTAAGGCGGGCAAATGCGCCTACGGGTCCGCACAGTCCGTAGGGCGGATTAGCCGAAGGCGTAATCCGCCGACGACGGTGCCGGAACAGCCGAGCGGCGGATTACGCTTTGCTAATCCGCCCTACGCGCTGCCCGCTAGTTGGTTGGCGACTTCCTCTTCAACGCCTCGATCGTGTCGTCGATGCCCTTCTGCACCTGATCGATGGTGAAGCTCGCCGGGATTTGACTCGGCGGATAGTCCTTGAACGTCTCGAGGAAGGCCACGGCCTTGAGATTCATCCAGCCCATGAGATAGGCGTTCTTGACCCGCCAATCGTCATACTGATCGGAGACGATGTCGGCGCGCTCATACGGATCCATCCGCAGATTGAAGATCTTCGGAATGCGGTAGGCAGTCAGCGGCTCGTACCAGACGGCAAAGCCGCCCGGATGTTTCTGCTCCTCAAACACCGCCTTCCAGTTCTCGTGACGGAAGCCGACGAGATCGCCGTCATCGTCGAAATAGGCGAAGTCGGTGCGCGCGCTCTTCGGATTTTTGCCGGTGAGGTAATCGAGCTGGTTATAGCCGTCGAGATGCACCCGGAAGGTGGTGCCGTCGACATTGGCGCCGTTGAGCAGGCGATCCTTGATCGTGGTGTCTCCGGCCGCCGCGAGCAGCGTCGGGAACCAGTCGAGGCCGGAAAACATCTCGTTCGAGACTTGGCCGGGCTGGACATGGCCCGGCCAGCGCACCATGGCCGGCACGCGGAACGCGCCTTCCCAGTTGGTGTCCTTCTCGCTGCGGAACGGAGTCGTCGCAGCATCCGGCCACGAGAACTGATTGGGGCCGTTGTCGGTCGAATAGACGACGATGGTATCGTTGGCGATGCCGAGATCGTCGACCGCCTTGAGCAACTTGCCGACGTCGTTGTCGTGCTCGATCATGCCGTCGGCGTATTCGTTGCCGGGCATGCCGCTCTGGCCCCGCATCGACTCGCGCACATGGGTAAAAACGTGCATGCGCGTGGCGTTCATCCAGACGAAAAACGGCTTGTTCGCCTTGACCTGCCGGCCCATGTAGTCGATCGCGGCAGCCGTTGTCTCATCGTCGATCGTTTCCATGCGCTTGCGCGTGAGCGGGCCGGTATCCTCGATGGTCTGCTTACCGACGCGGCCCCAATGCGGCTGCACGGCCGGATCGTCCTTGTCGGTTGCCTTGCAGCGCAGTACGCCGCGCGGCGAATTGTTATCGACATACTCTTTGTCGTCCTTCGGCCAGTACGGGCGTTCGGGCTCCTCTTCGGCGTTGAGGTGATAGAGATTGCCGAAGAATTCGTCGAAGCCGTGCACCGTGGGCAGGAACTCGTTGCGGTCACCGAGATGGTTTTTGCCGAACTGCCCTGTCGCGTAGCCCTGCGCCTTGAGCGCCTGGGCAATCGTGATGTCGCGGGCTTGAAGCCCTATCGGCGCTCCGGGAATGCCGACCTTGGTGAGGCCCGTGCGTTTCGGCGTCTGGCCGGTGATGAAGGATGAGCGGCCCGCGGTGCAGCTGTTCTCGGCATAATAGTCCGTGAACATCATGCCTTCCTTGGCAACCCTGTCGATGTTCGGCGTTTTGTAGCCGACCACGCCGAACGAATAGGCGCTGATATTGGTCTGGCCGATATCGTCGCCGAAAATAACCAGGATGTTCGGCTTCTTGCCGCTCGCCGGCGCCGCCGGCTGCGTTTGTGCCTGCGCCACCTGGATCGGGTTATTGGCGAAGATCGCCGACGCGGCGGCGAGCGTAGTGCCGCCGAGCAAAATGTTGCGGCGGTTGAGTGCGCTGTTCTTCAGGCTCGACTTGTCTGCGTTGTCGCCGTTGGACATTGATCGCTCCCGTTTCTGATGACACACCGGAATCCGAGGTGGCTCGTCGACGTATCCACCGCTTCTGCATGGCGCGCGGCCGGGCGGTAGCGGCGGCAGTAGTTCGGCGCGCACAGATGCGAGCCGCCTTTGATGACTTTGCGGGGGATTTTGATCTGCGGCTGGCAGGCGTCGTAGCTGTCCGCTTCGCCGCCGCCACGCGGATTTTCCGGAACGCAGCAGGCTTTCGGCGCATCTGCCTGGTGCTTTTGCGTGTACCAATCGGTGGTCCACTCCCAGACATTGCCGATCATGTCGTGGACGCCATAGCCGTTGGGCGGAAACGCGGTCACCGGCGAGGTGCGGTCGAATCCATCGCTACAAAGATTCTCGTGCGGGAAATTGCCCTGCCAGGTGTTGGCGTGATGTTTTCCGCCGGGCGTGAACTCATCGCCCCAGGCGAACTCGGCGCCGTCGAGGCCGCCGCGCGCCGCAAATTCCCATTCGGCTTCGGTCGGCAGATCCTTGCCGGCCCATGTGGCATAGGCCAGCGCGTCGGCGTAGGCGACATGGACGACGGGATGATTGTCCAGCGCGTTGATGTTGCTCTTCGGACCGTAAGGGCGGCGCCAATTCGCACCTTTCAGAAACCTCCACCACTCGCCCCAGTTTTTCAGATCGACCGGATGGCCCGGCGGCGTGAACACCAGCGAGCCGGCATAGAGCATGTGCGGCAGCGCGCCGGGATAATTCTTCGGATCGGGCGGAATTTCCGCGAAGGTGACGTGGCCGGTGGCTTTGACGAAGTCCTTGAACTGCCGGTTGGTCACCGGCGTGCGGTCGATCCAAAAACCGTCGACGGTGACGCGATGCGCCGGCGCCTCTTCCGGATAATGCTTATCCGATCCCATGCGGAACGTGCCGCCGGGAATGAAGACCATATTGGCACGGGCCGATTGCTCCGGCCGTTGCGCAGTCGCAATGTCGTCCATGCGCCGCCGCCTCGAATGCGTTTCGCGATCACGGCCGTCGCGCCAAGACTATCGGCAGCCATAATGGTTGGGTCATGACAAACGCGTGAAGTGCTGTTCTTTGTGCGTCGCGTCATGCGCGATAAGCCGAGCCCGAGGCCAGAGCGGCGCGCCGATACAATTATAATAATGTATGCGTCTATTCGTCGCCGATCAGCTCGCGGCGCCGCCGTTCCAGCGCCGCCGCATAGCGGCGCAGCACATAGGCTTCGGTGAGCAGCCCGATGACGTGGCGGTCGCGGAAGGAATCGACGACGGCCAGCGCTTCGGCCTCGGCGCGGTCGAAGGCGAGCACCGCTTCCTTGACCGCCATGCCGGGCAGCAGCAGGTCCTCGCGGTAGTGCAAGAGCTCCTTGACCGGCTTGTCGGGCGAGACTTCGGCGGAATGCGCATCCGCCATCAGCACCAGCCCGACATAACGGTCGTTCTCGTCGACGGCGACCACATAGGGCATGGCGCCGAGCGGATATTCTTCGCGGAACGCGCCGATCGTCGTCGAGGCGTGCACCGTCTGCACGTCTTCGCGCATCATGCTGCCGACGGTGAGATCGCGCATCCAGCCGACGTCGGCGGCGCTGCGAATGGTCTCGCCGCGCAGATGGAAACGCCAGGTGGCGAACGAGTAGCCGAAACCTTCCCGCGTCACCTGCGCGGCGATGATCACGGCGATCAGCACCGCGGTCGTCAGCCACAGGTCGCCGGTGGTCTCCAGCGCGATGAAGATCATGGTCAGCGGACCGCCGATGACGGAAGCCGCCAGCGCGCTCATGCCGATCACCGCATAAGCGTTCGGATCGAAATAGGACGTCGGCCAGAACATGGTCAGCGCGATCGCCAACAGATGGCCGCCCAGCGCGCCGATCAGCAACGACGAGAAGAACAACCCGCCGCGGAATCCGGAGCCGAGCGAAGCGATCGAGGCGACGATCTTGAGCACGAAGAGCAGCGCCACCGCACGAAACGAAAGGTCCAGCATGCCGGCGACACGCAAAGCGCCGTGGCCCGACGACATCACCTGCGGCGACAGGATCGCGATCAGCCCGACCACCAGGCCGCCGGCCGCGGTGCGCAAGGTCGGCCGCAGCCGCGAGCGGGTGAACATCGCCTCGCAAATCGCCACCCCGCGCATGAGAATGATGCCGAGCATCGCCGCCATGAGGCCCAGCGTAGCGGCCAGCACCAGGTCATGGGCCGCGATCGTCGTCTTGTCGGGCGCGACGACGCCGAGCTCGGCCGGCGAAAAATGCTGCGCCACCAAAAACCCGATCAGCGACGCGATGCCGACCGGCGCCAGGCTGGTGGGCGAATAGCTGCCGATGATCAGCTCAAAACCGTAAAATGCGCCGGCGAGCGGCGCGCCGAAGGCGCCGGCAATGCCGGCGGCGGCGCCGCATCCGACCAGGATGCGCAGGTCGCCGCGGCGAAGGCGAAAGGCGTGGCCGATACGCGAGGCGATGCCGCTGGCGATCTGGGTGTAGCCGGCTTCCAATCCGACCGAGGCGCCGACGCCGCTCGACCACATGGTCTGCGCCGCGACGATCATGCTGCCAATGAGCGACATGCGGCCGCCGTGCAGCGCATTGGCTTCGATCGGATCGACCTCGCGCTCCGGCCGCCACCGGGCGATCACTTCGCTGGCGATACCGAATATGATGCCGCCGCCGAGCGGGACCAGAATCGCCAACCACGGATCGAGCGATAGCCGTCCCGACAGCCGCTCGCCCGGCGACAACTGGAAGAACACCTCATGGAGAATCTCGACGCCGACGCCCATGCCGGCCACGACCGCTCCGCCAAGCACGCCGACCAAGGCCGCCAGCAAGATCAGGCTCGATTCTCGCGCCCGCACGATGGCGCGCAGGCGCCGCGGAATCTCCAGTCTGGCTTCAGCAATCAAGGCGCGTCACCCGCGGAACCGTACCGACCTCGGCTTGTTCAACCCTCGAACCTCGCCAGGAGCACGCCATGCCGCATCCCGTTCGTGAAATTCTAGCGGCGTCAGCCGCAGTGGTTGTTGCCTTCATCGCCATTCCGCTGTTCGCCCAGACGGGCACGGGCTTGCTCGAAGGCACGGCCGCATTCGGCGACTGGCATGGCGATCATCCGGGTGTGCGCCGGATCATCAGGCCGCAAGACTTGCCGGCGCCGAACACGGCCGAATCGGCGCGGAATTTCGTCAGAGAAGTGCGCCGCACCGATCAAAAGCCAATCGTCCCAAATGGCTTCGAAGTCAACCTATTTGCCTCAGGTCTCGCCGAGCCGCGCATCATTCGCGTGGCGCCCAATGGCGACGTGTTCGTCGCCGAAAGCAGTGCCGGGCGCATCCGTGTGTTGCGGCCGGGCGGCAATGGCGCGGCGCAGCCGAGCACGTTCGCATCTGGCCTGCGTTACCCGTTCGGCATCGCCTTCTATCCGGCCGGTCCCAACCCGCAATGGGTCTATGTCGGCAATACCGATGCGGTGGTCCGCTTTCCCTATCGCAATGGCGATCTCACCGGGCGCGGCCCGGCCGAGGTCGTAGTCCCGCATCTGCCGGTCGGCGGCCACAGCACTCGCGACGTGGTGTTCTCACCGGACGGCAAGACAATGTACGTCTCGGTCGGCTCCGAATCGAACGCCGGCGACGGCATGGAGAAGCTGAGCGCGGCGGCGCTGCAGGCGTGGCAGTCAAGTCATCCGCTCGGCGCGGCGTGGGGCAATGAGACCGAGCGTGCCGACGTCTTGGCCTTCGATCCGGACGGCAAGAACCGCCGCGTCTTCGCCACCGGCATCCGCAATTGCGTCGGCATGGCGGTCGCAGCCGCAACCGGCACGCTGTGGTGCTCGACCAACGAGCGCGACGGCCTCGGCGACAATGTGCCGCCCGATTACATCACCCGCGTGCGCGACGGCGCGTATTACGGCTGGCCCTGGTACTATATCGGCGCGCACGAAGACCCGCGGCATGCCGGCGAGAGGCCGGAGCTTAAGGACAAGATCACCGTCCCGGACGTGCTGATCCAAGCCCATTCGGCGTCGCTCGGCATGACGTTCTATGACGCCACGCAATTCCCGGCCGAGTACCGCGGCAATATTTTCGCCGCCGAGCACGGCTCATGGAATCGCTCCAAACGCACCGGCTACAAGATCATCCGCGTGCCGCTGAAGGACGGCGCGCCGACGGGCGAATACGAGGATTTCGCCACCGGCTTCGTGCTCAACGATTCGGAGGTCTGGGGCCGCCCGGTCGGCGTCGCCGTCGACAAGGACGGGGCACTGCTGGTCTCGGAAGATGCCAGCGGTACCATATGGCGGATCACCTATTCGGGTAAGGCTGAGCAGGCGCGCTGAGCCCCGCAGCCGGAACGCATGCCACAGGAACCCTTGGACCGCACCAGGCGTTAGTGGCAGGGAACCCGGGCCTGACGGCATTCAGATATGGCACTTTTCGCAGGCAACGTATTGCCGCATCGAGACTTTCATAATCATGCCATCCCGCCCCCTGTGCACCGGAACCCGGTGCACGACGCCCCTAAAAACCCATCGAGCGCCATCATCGCCACCGATATCCCGGCGCGCCTTGACGCCCTGCCGTTCGGGCGATTTCACCTGTTGGTGATCGCCGCACTCGGCATCACCTGGATTCTCGACGGTCTCGAAGTGACCCTGGCCGGCGCGCTGTCCGGCGAGCTCAAGCAGAGCTCGGCTTTGGGGTTGAGCAATGCGCAGATCGGCCTTGCCGGAAGCTGTTATCTCGCCGGTGCCGTGCTCGGCGCGATCTTCTTCGGCTGGCTGACCGACCGGCTCGGACGCAAGAAGCTGTTTACAATCACGCTCGCCATCTATCTGTTGGCGACCGCGGCCACGGGCCTGTCATGGGATTCGTGGAGCTTCGTCGTGTTCCGCTTTCTCACCGGCGCCGGCATCGGCGGCGAATACACTGCCATCAATTCGACAATCCAGGAGCTTATTCCGGCACGGTTCCGCGGCTGGACCGACCTCCTCATCAACGGCAGCTTCTGGATTGGCGCGGCAATGGGCGCGGGCGGTTCGCTCGTCCTGCTCGATCCGGCATTCATCGATCCGGCGATCGGCTGGCGGCTGGCGTTCCTGATCGGCGCAACAATAGGACTTGTTATTTTGGTCATGCGACTTTGGATTCCAGAAAGCCCCCGCTGGCTGGTAACGCACGGCTTCCCGCAGGCGGCGCACGCGGTGGTCCGCGGCATCGAAGCGCAATTTTCTACGCGCGGCGCCGATGCGCCTGCGCAGGGGTGGCCGAAGGTGCGGCTGCGCATGCGCGATCACACGCCGCTGCGCGAGGTCGCCCGCACGCTGTTCATAACCTATCGCCAGCGCACCCTGGTCAGCCTCACTTTGATGGTCGCGCAGGCGTTCTTCTACAACGCCATCTTTTTCACCTATGCGCTGATCCTCACCGATTTCTACGGCATACCGGCCGGCGGAGTCGGCTGGTACATTCTGCCGTTCGCCGCGGGCAACGTGCTCGGCCCGATCCTGCTCGGCCGCCTGTTCGACACCGTCGGCCGCAGGATCATGATCGCATCGACCTATGCGCTGTCCGGCATCATGCTCGCCGCCACCGCGTACTTGTTCAGCCAGGACCTCCTGACCGCGACGACGCTGACCGTCGCCTGGATGATTGTGTTCTTCTTCGCCTCCGCGGCGGCGAGCTCGGCCTATCTGACGGTGAGCGAGATTTTCCCGCTGGAGATTCGCGCGCTCGCCATCGCCTTCTTCTATGCCATCGGCACCGGCATCGGCGGCATCGCCGGCCCGCTGCTGTTCGGCATGCTGATCTCGACCGGCTCGCGCTTGAGCGTCGCCGTGGGTTACGTGATTGGCGCGATCCTGATGGCCGCCGCCGCTGTCGTGCAGGCCCGCTGGGGCGTCGCTGCCGAGCGCAAATCGCTCGAAGCGGTGAGCCGGCCGCTTGCATTCATCGATTGAATAGCGGATGTCGAACCTGGACGCGGACTTGGACATGAGCCTGGACATATCGGATCTCGACATGGAGCTTGCGGAAATCTCGCTGGTCCCCGACTTGCGGAAATGCGCGATCCTGCTCGACATCGACGGCACCATCCTCGATCTGGCGCCGTCGCCGCAGCAGGTTTGGGTGCCGCCGGGCCTGCGCCGCACGCTGGCGCGGCTCGACGACTTGACCGGCGGCGCGGTGGCGCTGGTCTCGGGCCGCTCGCTCGCCGACATCGATCTGATCTTTTCGCCCTTGCAACTCGCCGCCATCGGCGGTCACGGCGCGGAGTTGCGCGTGGCCGCGGACGCCGAGCCGCTGCTGCGCGCGGGGCCGCTGAGCGCGGCTTTGAAGCGCCAGCTCGCCAGCGTCACCGAGATCGGCCCCGGCATTCTCGCCGAGAACAAGGGCTATTCGCTGGCGATTCACTATCGTCTGGCGCCGGACAAGGAAGACGAGGTGCGCACCGCGGTCGCGGCGATTTGCGCCGGCGCGCCGCCGGGCACGGTCGAGATCCTGCCCGGCAAATTGGTCGTCGAGATCAAGCCGGCCGGCATCAACAAGGGCGACGCGGTGTGCGAGTTGATGAGCTTTTCGCCGTTCGCCGACCGCAACCCGATCTTCATCGGCGACGACACCACCGACGAGCCCGTGTTCGGCATCATTTCCAGATTCGGCGGCCTGGGTTTTTCCGTCGGCCGCGTCTTCGCCGACGCCAACGGCCATTTCGACAAGCCGGAATCCGTGCGTGCCTGGCTTGCGCGCATCGCGGCCGAAGGCGTAGGCACCGCGGCATGACAGATCACGGGCTTGATCTCGCCGTCATCGGCAACGGCCGCACGGCCGCATTGGTCGATCCGCACTCGCGCATCGTCTGGTGGTGCTATCCGCGGTTCGACGGCGACCCGATCTTCTGCCGGCTGGTGTCGGGAAAAGAAGAGAAGGGATTTTCCGACGTCGTGCTCGACGACATCGCGGAGTTCCAGTCCGAATACGTCCGCAACACCGCGATCGTTTCAACCGTGCTGACCGACCGCAACGGCGGCAAAGTGAAGATCACCGACTTCGCCCCGCGCTTTCGCCAATTCGGCCGCGTATTCCGGCCGCCGCAATTGTTCCGCATCATCGAGCCGATTGCCGGCCTGCCGCGCATCACCATCCGGATGCGGCCGACCTGCGACTACGGCAAGCCGTTGCCCAATCGTTCGCTCGGCAGCAACCACATCCGCTATTCCACGGAAAGCACCGTCATCCGCCTGACGACGGATGCGCCGCTGTCGCTGATCGAAAGCGAAGCGCCGTTCGTGCTGACGCGGCCGTTGCACCTGGTGTTCGGCCCCGACGAGCCGTATTTGGGCGATCTGCAGCAGACCTGCTCGGAATTTGCCGACCGTACCCACGATTATTGGATGGAATGGGTCCGCCGCCTGTCGATCTCGTACGATTGGCAAGAAGCGATCATCCGCGCCGCGATCACGCTGAAACTTTCCAATTTCGACGAGACCGGCGGCATCATCGCCGCACACACCACGTCGATCCCCGAGGCGCCGTCGTCGGGCCGCACCTGGGATTACCGCTATTGCTGGCTGCGCGATGCTTATTTCGTCGTGCAAGCGCTCAACCGCATCGGTGCCACACGCACCATGGAAGAGTTCATTTCGTTCACGCTCTCGATCGCATCGAAACTCGATCATGAGCTGCGCCCGGTCTACAGCATCGTGCCGACGACCAGCATCGAGGAACGCACCGCGCCCGACCTCGAAGGCTATCGCGGCGACGGCCCGGTGCGCATCGGCAATGCCGCGGTCGATCAGGTCCAGCACGACACCTATGGCAGCGTCATCCTCGCCGCCATGCCGATGTTCTTCGACCGCCGCTTGCCGCGGCCGGGCGACGAGGGGCTATTCCATCTGCTGGAATCCCTCGGTCACCGCGCTGCCCAGAAGGCGCTCGAGCCCGACGCCGGCATCTGGGAATATCGCGGCCGCTCGCGCATTCACACCCATTCGGCGGCGATGTGCTGGGCCGGCTGTCAGCGGCTGGCGGCGATCGCCAACCGCATCGGGCTTACGGATCGCGCCAAATATTGGAATTCGATCGCCGAGCCGATCCATGCGGCGCTGATCGACGGCGCCTGGAACGAGAAGCGCGGCGCGTTCACGGCCGCGTTCGGCTCCGACGATCTCGATGCCAGCGTGCTGCTGCTCGCCGATCTCGGCGTCGTCGAAGTGGACGACCCGCGCTTCGCCTCGACCGTCGCCGCCATGGAGCGCGAATTGATGCGCGAGAAGCACGTCATGCGCTACGCCAATCCCGACGATTTTGGGCTGCCGGTCACCGCGTTCCTGATCTGCCGGTTCTGGCTGATCGACGCGCTGTGGTCGCTCGGCCGGCGCGAGGCGGCGAAAGACCTGTTCACCGACGCGCTGGCGCACCGCAACCGCTACGGACTTCTGTCCGAAGACGTCGATCCGCAGACCGGCGCGCTGTGGGGCAATTTCCCGCAGACCTATTCGATGGCCGGATTGATCCTTTCCGCCATGCGGCTGTCGCGCAGCTGGGAAGACCGTTATTGGCGCGGGTGAACGCACTGCCCCGCCGTGGCGCTTAAGGGTGGCCCATCAAAGTTTCGGCCGGCACCGCCATCGCGGGCCGGCCGAAGCTTTTTGCCGACGTTGTCCGCGGCTGTCAGCTCGCCGTCTGCGACGCTGGGCTGCGCGAACCGTTGACGAAGAACGAGACGATCAGCAGCACGACCCCAACCCACAGCAGATAGGGTTGGTAAATCAACTGCCCGGCCGCTGCCGGCACGGCGGCAGCAGTGGCGCACTGATCCGTCTTGTAGAACAGGCAGGCGACGGAATTGCCCGGGTCTTTCAGCACGTTGACGTAGAAATAGACCCACCAGAACAGCGCCAGCCCGGTCAGCACCGCACCGCTAAGGCGCAGCCAGAAGGCATGGCCCGCCTCGACCAATTTGTTGGTCGGCGGCTCGATCTCGTCGAGCCCTCTCTGCTTGGCCTCGGGGCCGAGCTGGGTGACGGAAATCGCGGCGATGAACAACAGCGTCGCCAGACATACGAACACGGTCGTCAGGCCCCAAGTCTTCTGCACCAACAATATCGACGGCATGATCACGGCGGTCATCAGCCGCCCGACGCCCGAGGCCCAGCCGAAGCCCGACGCGCGCGCGTTGGTCGGGAACACTTCGGACGTGAAAATCTGCATCGAATTGCCGGCGACCTGAACGAAGAAGATCATGACGAAGCCGATAACGATCAGCTCGGTCCCGGTCTCGGCGTGGCCGAACGCAATCGCCATCGCGCCGGCCAGGATGAAGGTGCAGATCGCCGTGATCTTGCGGCCGAATTTGTCGAGCGCGTACATCATGAAGAGGCTGGCGCACGGCACCGCGAAGTTCATCGCCAGTGTGTATTGCAGCGACTTGGTGATGCCGAAGCCCTTTTCAGCCATGATGTTCGGCAGCCAGGCGCCGAGCCCGATGGCGATGCCGAAGAACGCCGTGAAGCAGATCATGCCGGCGATGACGCGCCTCGGGAACATCTTGAACACGACGGCGAACGGATCGCTCTTGGTGTTGCTCGCGACGTCGGTCGACAGCGGCTCGGTCGGGCCGGCAATGCCGAGGTCATTGAGAATCTTGATCGCCTCGTCGCCGCGGCCGTGGGTCGCCAGATAGCGCGGCGATTCCGGCAGCGTGAAGCGGAACACCCAGACGATCAGGGCGAGGATGCCAACGAGAATCCACACGCCGCGCCACACATAGCCGGCCGAGACCGGATCCGTTCCCGAAGCAAAGAGGAAGGCGAACCCGAGCACGAGCCCGGTGCCGATCGGCCATACCATGGCGCCGCCGATGAAATGCACGATCGCCAGGATGCGGCCGCGGATGCGCTTGGGCGCCCATTCACCCGCATAGGCGAAGGCGAGAGGCTGCTCGGCGCCCAGGCTGATGCCGGCCAAGAAGCGGCAGATCATCAGCAATGTAAAGTTCGGCGCGAATGCGCCGAGGATGGTGAGCACGCCGAAAAACAGCAGATTGAATTGATAGACGAACCTGCGGCCGAACCGATCCGAGAATTCGCCCTGGCCGGCGGTGCCGATGGCAAGGCCGACGATCGTGGCGCTGCCAATCAACGCGGCGTCTCCGGCGCCAAACCCGGACTTGATGATGAACGGAACGAGCGAGCCATACACCGTGTAATCGATGACGTCGCAGAAATATCCCGCGGCGATCAGCGCGATGACCCGCTGATGCAACGGCGAAATCTTGGCATCGTCCAACGCATTGTTGACGAAGCCTTCTACGGTCTGTGCCATCCGTCCCCTCCCCTAAGGCCGCTTGAGCGGCTCTGAACGGGATACTTTGGTAGGGCAAGGTCCCACTGTCAATGCGTAGGGCGGGTTAGCCGCAGGCGTAACCCGCCGTTCTAGAGCCAGCTGCGAATTGGCGGATTACGCTTCGCTAATCCACCCTACATTTTCACGCGCCTTCGAATTGCAAAATGTACAAACCGGCATTGGAATCGGTGACATACATCCGCGCCTCCGCGTCGACGAAGCAATCGCATGACTGGATCACCTGCGGCCGGTTCGGCCGCGGATCGAACATGCGCTCGGGCGGCGGCGGCACGAAATAGCCGACCTCGCGCGGCTGGAATGGATTGCCGATGTCGTAGGCGCGCACGCCGGCATTGTGCAGGGTGGCGAAGATGAAGCGCGAGCTCTGGAACGCGCCGGGCCGGTTCTCCCACAGGTTATGCGGGCCGAAATGGCCGCCCTTCTTGCAATAGTCGAACTCGTCCGGGACCGGCATGGTGGCGATGCTTACCGGGTTGGCCGGCACGCGGACGTCGAACATCCAGATGTAGCGCAGGCCGAGGCTGCAATTGGCGAAGTTGGCCTCGTCGGCGACGACCAGCAGATCGCGGTCCGGCAGCGGCAGCGGCGAATGGGTGCCGCCGCCGAACGGCGGGTCCCAATTGCGGTGGCAGACGAGTTTCGGTTTTGCCGGATCGCCGACGTCGACGATGGCCAGCCCGCCGTCGCGCCACGCCGTATAGGCGAGATTGCCGGCGACCAGCCCGTGATGCAGCGCGTAGCGCCGGCCCTTCGGCCAGGTCGGGGTCTCGCCGCCGCCGGTCCACATTCCGGGCAGCCAGAACTTGCCGGCGACTTCCGGCTTCGTCGGCTCCTTCATGTCGACGATGACCAGGATATGGTCGGAGAATTCCGGCAGATGCACCGAGACATAGGCGTAGCGCTCGCCGACATACCAGATGCGATGCGGCCCCAGGCCGCCGAGCGGCAGGAAAGCGATCTCGCGCGGCGCTTCCGGCTTCGCCAGATCGTAGACCCGCAGGCCGCTGGTGAATTGCTGGCCTTTGAGCGCGTCGCCCGACGTGCCGGCGAAATAGGCCTCCTGGCTCACCTGCATGGTCCAGACGCTCGGGCCATTGACCGCCAGCAAAAGGTCGCCGTGGGTCTGGATATGGTGCGCGCGGGTGTTCGGCGGGCAGGCCAAAAAATTGACCGTCTTCGGATTCTTCGCATCGCGCACGTCGATGACGGTGATGCCGTTGGAAAAGCCGTGCCCGATATAGGCGAAGCCGCGATTGACCATGACTTGGACGCCATCGCCGCGGCCGCCCTGGTCGCTATGGCTGAGGAATTTTATGTTACGCGATGCGACGGCATTCATGATTGACCTCCCGGTACGACGGCATCTTCATCTTCCTCGCGCGGGCGCGACGCGGTAAGTTATGCGACGCAATCGAGGGACGAAAAGATGGCCGCCGCAAACTCACACGGAATGATCGCAGTCGACAAGATGGGCGGCAAGGTGCTGTTCCTCGATCCCACGACCTACGAGACCGAGGTGGTGATCGACGGCTTTCCGCGCACGGTGCACGAGCTGCTTGTCGTGCCGGAAACCGGCATGGCTTACGTGCCGATCTTCGGCGACGGCATCCATGGCCGCAATCCCAACCCGCAGCATCTGCTCTGCGTGTTCGATTTGCACCAGCGCGCCCATGTCGCCACCATCGATCTGCGGCCCTATATCGCCCCGCACACGCTCAAACTCGGGCCCGACGGGCTGATCTACATCACTTGCGAGAACAGCGCCGTGGTGGCGGTGATCGATCGCAAGACCAATAAGGTGGTCGAGGCGATCGACTCCGGCTCGACCAACGGCCATCGCCTGATCATCGCGCCGGACGGGCAGCGCCTCTACACCGAGAATGAAGAGGACGGCGCGGTTTCGGTGATCGACCTGCCGAAGCGCAAACTCCTCGGCAAGATCAAGACGCCGCGGCCGCTCGCCGGTATCGCCATCTCGGCCGACGGCCGCACCGTCGTCGCCGTCGACGACGCGCAGCCGACATTATTCCTGATCGACACCGAAGCCGGCCGGGTGCGCGAGGAGATCGTGCTCAAGGACGTGCCGAAGGCGGCGCAGATCGCGCGCTATGCGCCCGACAACAGCCTGATCGGCGTCACCAGCCTCAACAGCGATACGGTGAGCCTGATCGATCCGACGTTCCGCGAGCAGACCGCGATCAAGGTCGGCTCGCAGCCGATGGACATGGCGTTCCGCGGCGACGAATTGTTCGTCGCCTGCCAGGGCGACGGCTCCGTGCATGTCATCGATATTCCCGGCCGCCGCGCCAAGGGCAGCTTCAAGGCCGGCACCGGCTGCGAATCTGTCGGCTTTTTTTAACCGCAGCCTTGTGCCAAGCTGGATGGGGCACGAGGAGAGGGTGAATGTGGCACGGCAGGATTGACGCGAGAGAGAGCTCGCGCTCGCTCACGTTTCTCATGCGATTTTCCGTACCGGCCATGGTCCTGGCTTGGGCGGCGGGACCTTGGGCGGCGGGACCTTGGACGGACACGCGCGCCGTCAAAGGCGCCGCGGCGAATTCGCCGGCGATCGCACAAGTCTCGCAGTCCCGCCTGTATCGCTGGCGCGACGCCAAGGGCATGCTGCTCTCAGGGCCGCACAACGAAACCCTGTCGAACAACTGGTCGGGCTACGGCATAAACGGCGGCGGCAATTACACCGCCATGCAAGGCACCTGGACCGTTCCCGCGGTGTCGTACCAATCCTATTCGGGCTCGCCCGACATCGAAGCCTCCTCGACCTGGATCGGGGTCGGCGGCCAGGACGGCGACGAGACGCTCATTCAAATCGGCACCATGCAAGCGGCCGCGCCCGACGGCGAGACCGAATATTTTGCCTGGTACGAAGTCCTCCCGGACACCGAGGTTCCCATCAGTCGCAAACAATATCCGGTCAAGCCGGGCGATACGATCACCGCCAGCATTCAATGCACGGCGGCATGCGCGCCCTACGCGCTGTCGACTTGGGTCCTCACGTTGACCAATGCGGGCAGCTGGCCGCAGCCGTACACCATAACATTGCAATACGCCTCGAGCCTGACCTCCGTCGAATGGATCATGGAGGGCCCGTGCATCAAAGATTGCGGGTCCTCGTCGCCCGGGTTCGCCTATATGCCCAATTACGGCTCGACCACGTTCAGCGCGATCAGCGTCAACAACACCACGCCAAAGCTTGCGCGCTCGCCGAACGGCATCATCATGAAGGATCCGAACGGCAATGCGATGTCGATGCCGTCCGACCCGATCGGCAATTCGTTTACGGTGAATTTCACCATCTGATTGCCGTCGCCAATCCCGTTTTACCGGCGTGGAAAGCACCGCCGCGCCGATAATCGCTATCGCTTGGCGCCGCCTTCGTGAGATTATCCGCGCCCGGGATGGCCTGATTCGCCTATTTGTTGGGCCAGTGCAATCGTGCGGCTGATTGACGATGCTGATCGAAACGGGGATTGCCAAATTTCTTGCCGCGTTTGAGCGCGGCGCAATCGCGATAACGGAGCAACTGCGCCCGGTCACGGCCAACGACGCGCCGGACAGCGAGCCGGCGCCCGTCGCGCAAGCGCCCTTGGCGAACCTTTCGCTTGCCGGCCTCGCGCTGCTGCCGGCCGCGGTTTTTCCGGTCACGTTCACCGCGATCGAAATTTCGCATGCTTCGAATTTCATCGTGACGTTTTGGCCGACCAACGCCATCATCCTGGTCGCCCTGCTCCGCTACGTGCCCAGCCTGCGGAATTATGGCGCGATCCTGGTCGGCAGCGCCTGCGCCATCGTTCTCGCCAGCGTGGCCGCGGGCAACGGTCTGAAGTTTTCGGCGATTCTGACTGCGATGAATATTATCGAAGTCGCGGTGACCTGGGCGCTGTTGTCGCTCCTTAAAATCGGCGTCACCAATCTGACGAGCTTCAAGAACTTGCTCAAATTCATTATCATCGCCGCGGTGGCGGTGCCGATGGGCACCGTCGCCGTCGGCGCCATGGCGATCGGATCGGAACACGCTATTCCCTGGCGCGCGGTGTGGCTGCATACCTACCCTGCACACGCGCTCGGCATCATGGTCGTGGCGCCGTTCCTTATCAGCGTGATGTCGCCGGAGTTGCAAAGCCTGCGGATACCGCGCCGCGCCCGGGAAGTCGTGGCGATTCTCACCATCGGCGTCCTCATCGCCGCATGCGGCGCCTATTTTCGACCGCTGGTGTTTATCACCGTTCCGGTCATCTTGTTTGCGACACTGCGTTTCGGTCTGATCGGCGCCACCACGTCGAACCTGATGTTTGCGGTCGTCACCGGCATCTTTGTCATTTTCGGCATCGGCCAGCCGCTGATTGCGCGGGCCGAATTGTCCGACCGCGTCATGGCTCTGCAGGTGCTGCTGGCCTTCACCTCGCTGTGGTGCCTGCCGATCGCCGCGTTGCTGACCGAGCGCGACCGCCTGCTGGGCGATCTGTCGCTCGCCAACGCGCAATTGAAGACGGAAAGCGAGACAAAATCCCATCTGGTGATCGGCTTGCGCCGGCACCTGTCGATCGCCGAGGAAAGGGAGCGCCTGCGGCTGTCCTACGAGCTTCACGACCAGGCCGGCCAAGGCCTGATCGCCGCGATCCTCGAGCTCAACGAGATCGATCCACTGATCCATGGCCCGGCCCGGGAGCGCCTGCAGCTGGTGCGCAAGAAAATGGAGGAGCTCGGCAAGACGCTGCACCGCATCGCCTGGGAATTGCGGCCGCCCGCGATCGATGAGCTGGGTTTGCGCAAAGCGCTGGCGAGCTACATCGCCGATTGGAGCGAACGCTGCGGCACCGAGGTCGATTTTCACTGCGACGATCCGAACCTCGACGAGGTGCCGAGCGAGATCGGCACCACCGTCTATCGCATCGTGCAGGAAGGACTGACCAATATCCTCAAACACGCCCGTGGACCGTCCGACGTCAGCGTCGTCATCCGGCGCGTCGGCGCGACATTGCAGGTCACCATCGAGGACAATGGCTGCGGTTTCGACGTGGGCGCCATGGCGGCGAAACCCGGCGGCTATGGCGGCCTTGGACTCGACGGCATGCGCGGGCGCTTGATACTGATCGGCGGAACGGTTGAAGTCGAATCCGCGGTCGGCGCCGGCACCACGATTTTCGCCCGCATCGCGCTCGATGGCCAAAGGTCGGCGGCATGACCGGGAAAATCCGCATCGTCTTGGCCGACGACCATCCCATCGTGCTCGATGGCTTGCGCAACCTCATCCGCGCGGAACGGGATTTCGAGCTGGTCGGCGAGGCCGCAAGCGGGCTCAGCGCGCTGAAGATCATTCGCGAGCAGCACCCGGACGTCGCCGTGCTCGACATATCGATGCCCGAGCTCAACGGCATCCTGCTCAGCCGCCGCCTGGCCGGCGAAATGCCGGCGCTGAAGCTTCTCGTGCTCACCCTGCACGAGGACCGCGCCTACCTGAACCAGGCGTTGGAGGCCGGCGTGCGCGGTTACGTGCTCAAGCGCTCGGCCGTGGAAAATCTGGTCCAGGCCGTCCGTGCCGTGATGGTCGGCGGGCTCTACATCGATCCGGCGATCGTCGGCCGGGTTTTCGAGAGCAAACAGGTCAACAAGCGGCTTTTGGCGCGCAAAGGCGTTGCGCCGGCACTGACCGACCGCGAGGCCGACGTTCTGAAGATGGCGGCGCTGGGCTTTACTAACAAGGAAATCGCGTCGCGGCTCGACGTCGGCGTGAAATCGATCGAGACCTACAAGGCGCGCGGCCTGGAAAAGCTCGGGCTCAAGACGCGCGCCGAGTTGGTCCGCTACGCATCCGGCCAAGGCTGGCTGGATTTCTGATCTCCCGAGCCTCGGTACGGTAACGACTTGGTTAAGACGTCAGGCAATCTCTGACAGGTGGACGCCGTATTCTTAAGCCTGCCGCGGTGCCTATTGCGGTATTGCTTCATTGCGGAAGGCGATGGGCGGCACGCAACGCAGTGCCGGGGGACGGTGCATGGCGCGAACGGCGAGGAAAAGCGAGCTCGGCCGCGAGCCGTTCCGCAGGCTTTCCGACAGCGAGATTCTGCTGTTCGTGACGCGCATGCTGCAGCCGCAATTGGACGACACCGATGCGCCGAACGTTTTTGCCAAATTGCAGAGCCTGAAAGACGTTCTCCGGCAACAGGAAATGACGCTGCCGGACTGGCTGGACTGCGCCGGCAAAGACCGCATGCGCGAAGCTCTTGCTGTGGCCTCGGACCTGATCGCGCAAATCGTCGACGACCTGGCCGGCGCGGCCAAGCGGGACTCCGCCGTCGGCGAAGCGAAATCCGCATGACCCGGCAACGCTGACGTGGCGGCAGCGCTTACCACTCGGCCATCCGCCGGCGGGTCTTCGTTCCCGCTCGATTTTGCATCGATCAGCTTCCTGATCGTCGACGACCAGCCGTTCACGCGCCGCCTGGTGCGATCGATGCTGCACGGCTTTGGCAGCCGCGAGGTCTACGAATCCGCAAGCTGCGCCGAAGCGCTCGAGCTTGCGCGCGGCACGATGCCGAACATCATCATCACCGATCTGATCATGCCCGATTTGAGCGGGCTTAAGTTCATCAAGATGCTCAAAGCGCCCAGCGCTTCGACCAGCCGGATTCCGATCATCGTGCTGTCCGGCTATTTGACCAAGACCGCGGCGCTGGGGGTGAACGAGTCCGGGGTGGACGAGCTATTGGTCAAGCCGGTTTCGCCGAAGGCGCTTTATGCGCATATCTCGCGCATCGTGCTGCGCAAGAACCAGGAGAACCCGCCGACGGCATTCGTGCAGAATCAACGGCGGCATGCCGAGAGTCATAAGAAAAAGACCGGCGAAACGGCGCTCATTTAACACTTGTAAAACTTGTAACACTTGCGCCGAACGCACTCCTATCGGTCCCCTGCCGTTGCGATCTCTTTTGCCGGTACGGTCTCGTCTTGCGCGCGCAGCTGCACCGGCTTTCGCTCGCGCGTCAAATTATAGGCGCTGTTGATCAGCGCCAGATGCGAGAAGGCCTGCGGGAAATTGCCGACCAGGCGTTTGCCGCGCGGATCGTATTCTTCGCTCAACAGGCCGACGTCGTTGCACAGGCCGACGAGCCGGCGAAACAGCCGCTCGGCGTCGTCGTAGCGTTCCTGCAGCATATAAACGTCGACCAGCCAGAAGCTGCAGGCGAGGAACACGCCCTCGCCGGGCGGCAAGGCATCGTCGACCTCATCGGTGCTGTAGCGCATGACGAAGCCGTCGCGAACGAGGCGCCGTTCGATTGACGCGATGGTATCGGCGATGCGTGGGTCGGTGACCGGCAAAAAGCCGACGCAGGGCAACAGCAACAGATTGGCGTCGAGCTGGTCCGAGCCATAGGCCTGCACGAACGTTCCCAGCTTCTTGTCGAAGCCGCGCTCGCAGACATCCTCGCAAATCTCGTCGCGCAGCTTGCGCCAGTCGTCGAGCGGCCCTTCGAGCCCGAACGTCTCGATGCTCTTGATGCCGCGATCGAACGCCACCCAGGCCATGGCCTTCGAATAGGTGAAATGCTGCGCCGGTCCGCGCATTTCCCAAATACCCTGATCCGGCTCGCGCCAGATCTCGGTGAGATGTTCGAGAAATTTCAGCTGGATGTCCCAACCCGACTCGTGGGTCGAAAGCCCACAGCGCCGCGCCTGGTAAGCCACGTCCATGGTCTCGCCGAAAACGTCGAGCTGGCGCTGCGTGTGCGCGGCGTTGCCGATGCGCACCGGCGCCGACTGCTCATAGCCGGGCAGCCAGTCCGCGATCCATTCCATCAGCCGCCGTTCGCCGCCGATGCCGTACATGATCTGAAGCTGCTCGGGGCTGCCGGCAACGGCGCGCAGCAGCCATTCGCGCCAGGACTGCGCCTCCTCGTAATAGCCTGCGTGCATGACGGTGAGCAGCGTCAGCGTGGCGTCGCGCAGCCAGCAGTAGCGGTAATCCCAATTGCGCTCGCCGCCGAGCCGCTCCGGCAGCGAGGTGGTGGGAGCGGCGACGATACCGCCGGTCGGCCCATAGGTCAGCGCCTTGAGCGTGATCACCGAGCGGCGTACAGCGTCCGACCATTCGCCGGCCGGCCGGCATATTGCCGCCCATTCGGTCCAGAACTTTTCCGTATCCTGCAGCGCCGCGTTCGGGTCGTGCGTTTCCGGTAAAGTCTTGTGCGAGCGCGAATAGGTCAGGACGAACGGAATGGTCTCGCCTTCCCCGATGACGAACTCACCGACCGTGGTCATGTCCTTGCCCATGACGCGCACCGGCGTGCGCAGCACCGCCATGTCGGGACCGGCGATGGCCCGCATCGCGCCGTTTTCGAGCCGCGTTACCCACGGCACCACGGCGCCGTAGGCGAAACGCAGGATGAGCTCGGTGTGCATTTTCAGCTTGCCGCGCGTGCCGACGACGAGGCGCACGATCTCGGAATGCTCAGCTCGGAACGGCATGAAATCGATCAAGGTGGCGGCACCGTCCGCGGTTTCGAAATGGGTTTCGAGAATGAGCGTATTCGGCCGGTAGCGCCGCGTGACGCGGGCCTGCTGTTGCGGGGCGATGAGCCAGCGGCCGTGATCGCGCGTGCCAAGGAGCGCGGCAAAGCACGCTTCCGAATCGAAGCGCGGCCAGCACAGCCAGTCGATCGACCCATTGCGCGCGACCAGCGCCGCGCTCTTGCAGTCGCCGATCAGGGCATAGTCTTCGATCCGGGTTGACATGATCAGGAAAAATCCACGACGACCTTGATGTCGTCCGGTTGGGGATCAAGCGATTGCGTCCACTGCTCGACCGGCACGCGCCGGGTGATCAGGCGGGCGAGCCACGTCGGGTCGGCACGCGCAAGGGCCGCGACGGCGCCCTCGTAATGCGTGCGGTTGGCATTGACGCTGCCGAACACGACGTCGTTGTCGAGCACCATGGTGCGATTGAGGCTGCCGACATCGATATCGAGATCATGGCCGGGCGACGACACGCCGACCAGGCAGACGATGCCGTCCGGCGCGGTGCGGCCAAGCGCATCGCGCACCACACTGGGCGCGCCGGTGCATTCCATCAAAATGTCGGGCTTGAGCGAGTCCGTGAGTTTTTCCAAATGAAACGTTCCGCCGAGCCCGTGCACGACCGCGCGCTTCGCCGCGCTGTCATGATGGTCGAGCACATGGACGTCGAGGCCGCGCTGCGCGCCCAGCAATGCGGCGAGCAGACCGATCGGCCCGGCGCCGGTGACCAAGAGCGTCTGCGGTTGCCAGGCGCGCGAGCGCCGGCCGATGCGTTCGGTGTGATCCCAGGCCTTGGCGACGACGCTGGCCGGCTCGACCAGCACGCCGGCGTCGCCGAGCGCGCGATCGACCTTGACCAGAAAGTCCGGCTCGATGCGGAAAAAATCCGCGCCATAGCCGTTGCGTTCCTTGATGCCGCGCTCGGTGTAGCGGCCGTTGCGGCACATATCCCATTCGCCGACGGCGCAGGCGGGACACGGCACCGGATCGGGCCGGCGCACGATGCCGACGACGCGGTCGCCAGGGCGAAATCCACTATCGGCGGGCGCCTCGCACACTTCGCCCAGCGACTCGTGGCCGATCACCAGCCGCGTCTCGCCCGGCGGCGCCCAGCCATAAGTCCCCGACACGATTTCACGGTCGGTGCCGCAGACGCCCAGCGCCAAGGTGCGCACCAGCACCGCGCCGTCGGACCGCGGCGGCTCGGGGAGATCTTCGACGCGCGCTGAATTGGCAATACCGGGCGCGACAGTCAGGGCGCGCATCACTTTTTTCCGTAACTGGGAATGTTCGTTCCGTAACTGGAGGACTGCCGCCCCAGCGCAGCCATGGATGCAACGTCAGGTGCGCTAACGCGCACTGGCGAAAAAAGTTCCCGCGATGGAACCAATCGCGATTTTCGACGTTGTTTCGTTCCGGCCTGGGCCGTGGCGGCGCGCATCACGCAGGAACGGCAATGGAACTCATCGGGCGCAAGCATTGGGCCATTGCCGAAGGATATATTCCTTCGCAAAGCTCGTTTGCCGATCCGGCCCTGATCTCGCACGAGACCGCGTGCATCCTCAACGCCTCCGACACGGAGGCGCAGGTCCGCATCACCATCTTTTTCGCCGACCGCGAGCCGATCGGCCCGTATCGGGTCAACGTCGCCGCGCGGCGCACGCTGCATTTGCGCTTCAACGATTTGAAGGACCCGGCGCCGGTCCCGCGCGACACCGACTATGCGTCGGTGTTCGAGTCCGACGTGCCGATCATCGTGCAGCACACCCGGCTGGATTCTCGTCGTGCCGAAGTGAGCCTGTTGTCGACGATTGCCTATGCGGAGGCCTGAGCCGCCGCGCCTACCGCACTGCAACATAACGGTCCCAGGGTCCACGACCACGATATATAGAAGTTCCGCAAAACCGCGGTGAAGGGTTCCCTTTTGGAATCACAGGCTTTTTCGCTGCACCGCACCGTTAATGGAACAAAGCGCGCCCAAACCGGTTGTCGAGACAGCCGAAACAGGGTGGTGTCATTGTGAAAGTCGTTGTCGTTTCCAACCGCGTCGCGCGGGCGCAGCCGGATGAGCCGATTGCCGGGGGACTGGCGGCGGCCCTGATCCCGATGGTCAAGGAGTCCGGCGCCATCTGGGTCGGCTCCAGCGGCCACGTCGGCGACCCCACGCAAACCAAGAATTCTTTCGCCAAGATCGAGTCGCTTGGCACCGGCGCGCTGGCCACTGTCGACATGCCGGCGAAGCATTACCTCAGTTATTACGAGGGCTTTGCCAATTCGGGCCTGTGGCCGGCGCTGCATTCGCGGGCGGACCTGATCCAGGTCTCACACGAGAACTATACGTCTTATCGCGAGATCAACGCCTTCATGGCGCGCGCGCTGCTGCGCTTCGACTCGCCGGAAGCGGTGTTCTGGGTGCAGGACTATCATTTCCTCACCTTGGGGGTCGAACTGCGCCAGCTCGACGTCGATCGCCCGATCGGCTTCTTCCTGCACACGCCATGGGCCGAACGGCGCACCATGACGGCGGTGCCGCATCTCAACGACATCGTTCGCGACATGCTCGCCTACGATCTGATCGGATTCCAGACCGTCGAGGACCGGCAGAATTTCGAAGACTATCTGCACCACGAGCTCGGCATCACCCCGGTCGATGGCACGATCGTTTCGCAATGGGGCTGGACCCAACTCGCCACCTTCCCGATCGGCATCGACGTCGAGGAGTTCGCCAAGCGCGCCAACAAAGCGGTGGCGCGTCCGGAAATCTCGCGCCTGCGCGAAAGCCTGCACGGCACCAAGCTCGTGCTCGGCGTCGACCGGCTGGACTATTCGAAGGGTCTTGCCAACCGCGTGCGCGCCTTCGATCGCCTGCTGGAGATCGAGCCGTCGTTCAAGCGCGAAGTCGCGCTGCTGCAAGTCGCGGTGCCCTCGCGCGGCAACATCCGCGCTTATCGCGAGCTCAAGGCCGAGCTTGCCGCCTTGGTCAGCGAGGTCAACGGCCGCCATGGCGAGGTGGATTGGACGCCGATCCGCTATCTCAACAAGGGCTTTTCGCAGCTCACGCTGGCCGGGTTCTATCGCACCGCCCATGTCGGGCTGGTCACGCCGCTGCATGACGGCATGAACCTCGTCGCCAAGGAATATGTCGCCGCGCAAAATCCGTCCGATCCCGGCGTGCTGGTGCTCTCCTCGTTCGCCGGCGCCGCCAAGGAGCTCGACGCGGCGCTCCTGGTCAATCCGCACGACATCGATGGCATGGCGCGGGCGATCGCGGCCGGGCTCACCATGGCCGTCGAGGAGCGGCGCGAGCGCTGGCAGAGCATGGTGACGAAGCTGCGGCGCGCATCGGTGCAGAACTGGTTCACCGATTTCCTGCACACGCTGTCCGAGGTGCGCCGCGCGCCGGCGATCCCGGCCAATCTGCCGCAAGTGCTCGATCTCGCGCAACGACGCGCGGCCGCTGCACAGCGCTAGGGCGTGAGTTCGGTCAATGAGCGGTGGTCTCGCAATCTCCGCTTTGCCCGCGAAATCGGACATGAGGCGGAAACTGCGCGATGTCCGCTAAGTGCCAAAAGCGGTCACGCTAGGCGTCCTGTTGCTGTTGAGATAAGGCCACAGGCGACCTGCGGTCCTGAAACCCATTATTCTTCGGTTTTCTTGGCATGGGATTGCGCACGCATCTTGTGCGCTTCAGTAAATTTGAGAAAAAAGCGCGCGTCGGTTGTAGTAACGAAGTATTCCTGATAACCCGCGCGCGCGATTGGCTGCATTGCGCCGGTATCGAGGAAGCCATCTTTAATGAAATTCTCGTCGATGTGAATGCCGATAACTTGACCAAATGCAATGAACCGTGGGGCGGGATTGCCGTCGATATCTTTGAGCTGGACGGTCTGCAACCACTTGCATTCAAGCGCGCATGGTGAAGCTTTCACTCGTGGCGGCTTGACCAGAACAGAGGGTGTCGCCTCTAGGCCGACGACCTCCATTTCATTTATTCCGCGGGCAAAGGTTAGTGACGTATCTTTGACATGCGCTCGCAAATCCCAGACTGCGAGATTGCAAACAAATTCTCCGGTTTCCTCGACAAAGTCGATCGTGTCTTTGCGGCCATCGCTCGCGAACATGACCATCGGTGGATCGGTGGAAACGCTATTAAAGTAAGAATAGGGCGCGAGATTGATGTCGCCCTTCAAGTTAATTGACGTAATCCAGCCGATCGGTCTCGGGCCAACGATTGCATTGTACGGATCGTGCGGCAGACCATGGTTCTTCTTCCGAGGCTCATAGAACATTGAGATTAAGCTTTCGACCGATACTCACCGAGTACTCCCGATGGAGCATTAGTTTAGCGCCGGCGTCCGCACCAGTGGAAGTGTCGCCAGGCAACCCCCTATTCAAACAACCGACCAAGCTTGAACCGGCGAGGCCCAGCTCTGAACATCCGCTCCGGGTCAATTTCTGGCGCGCCATCTCACCGAACGTGCGGCTGCTCTACCCCACAAAGCTGCCGCGCCGACCGTCCGCTGTCGAGGCAGTTATGGGCCAATTGGAGACATCGTGCCGTGTCCCGGGTCATGGGCTTCACGGCCGCAAATGCATCGCTGTCGCAGCGGACAGCGCCGCCAAAATAAAAAACACTAAGCCAGGCTCATTGGCCATCACCGCAACAATGACGAGCCCTATGCCGTACCCACCGGACGCAGCTTCGATGGCAAGGGCGACGCCAATGATGAGGAACAACGCCGCCAGGATCGCCTGAAGCAAAAAAAAGAACTTGCGTCCTTCACGCTCCGACATTTGTGCAGCCCCCGAAAGAACCCGACCCGCCGACGGTCGGGGGCATGATCCAAGGCTATTGCGTAGCGGGCAAGGGGTTTCCCCCAAAGGCTCAAGGCCACGTCAGCCAGCCTGTTCAACTGAAGAGCAAGGCAAAAAATTCAGACTGATGGAATGGGGTCCGAGTTGTATCGGCTACTTTGCCGCCGACGTCGGCTATGGGTCAATTTCGACCAATTCCGCCCATCCGCGCCATGTTCGCTTTACCCCCGTTAGCGGCCATTGAGCGGACAGTCCAAAATCGACGCTCTGGGCCAAATCCGGAAATCAGGGCCCTTCTTGAGGACAAGGAGTTGGGATAGCTTTAGTGTCGCGCGAGAGGCGTCGCCATGAAACTTCCCCGTCGCGAATTTTTGCATCTGGTGGCGGGCGCTCTCGCACTGCCGGCCGCGTCGCGCATCGCATCGGCGCTCGATTATCCGACGCGGCAGATCACTATTATTGTGCCGTTTCCTCCAGGCGGGCCGACAGATTTGCTCGGGCGCATGGTGGGCGAAAGGCTTCAGAACGCTTTCGGGGAGCCGGCCGTCGTAGAGAACGTGCCTGGCGCGAATGGCAGTCTCGGCGTCGGTCGGGTGGCGCGTGCCGCACCTGATGGCTACACGCTGGTTCTCGGCCTTTGGAATACCCATGTCGCGAATGGCGCGGTGTACAGCCTGCCATACGACGTGCAGAAGGATTTTGAACCGGTCGCAATGCTGTCCAGTGCCGCGTCCCTCGTCGTGGTGCGAAAGAACTTTCCGGCAGACGATCTGAAGGGCCTTATCGCGTGGATGAAGGCCAACCCAGGCAAGGCGACGGAGGGTCACGTCGGCATTGGGAGCATCGGGCACCTCGGCGGCATTCTGCTCCAACAAATGACGGGCGTGCAGTTTCAGCAGGTGCCCTATCGTGGCTCCGCCCCAGTCATGCAGGATTTGATTGCCGGACAAATCGACTTCGGAATAGAAAGCGCGGTTACCTCGTTGCCGCAATTCCGCGCCGGCAACATCAGGGCACTTGCAGTCGCGGGCAAGAGTCGGCTGGAATCGGCAATGGAAATTCCGACCGTGGATGAGGCGGGACTACCGGGACTTTATATGACGGCGTGGTTTGCTCTTTTTGCCCCAAAGGGCACGCCCAAGGACATCGTCGCCAAGCTGAATGCCGAAGTTCAAATCATGCTCGCCGATTCAGCGGTCCGCCAGCGTCTGGTCGAGCTTGGCCAGCAGATTCCACCGCGCGACCAACGAACGCCCGCGGCTCTCGCCGCAATTCAAAAGGCGGAGATCGAAAAGTGGTGGCCGATCATTAAGGCCGCGAACATCAAGGCGGAGTAACGCGCCGCATATTTCGTAACTCGCGTTCCGCGAAAAGAGCTTTTCGCAATGCACTATTTGACCGATGGCGAAGTGACGCTATGGGTCATCGGCGAACATTTCACCAAGTTGCGGTGATGTCCGCCTTATCCCCAACAACGGACATTGGTCCGGGCAATCACGAGAACACGCCCTGATCTCTCAGGTCGATGGCCGGCGCAGCGTCTTGCGCGTTTTGGCGCGCACCGAGCGAATGGTGCCGCGGCCGGCTTTCTTGGCCGCCTCCTGCAAAGCATGACGGATTTCGTCGCGCTTCTCGTGGATCGAAGCGATCACCGGACCGGCGGCAACGCCCAATCCCACCAAGGCGGCCTCGGAAAGCTGCAAGCTTGCCTCGATGGTCTCAGGCACCGCATCGGTAGCGCCGAGTGCATAAAGGTGGCGGGCATGATCGGCATCGCGGGCGCGCGAGACGATGAGGATATCCGGCCGCAGCGCGCGCACATGCTCGACGACGACGTCGATCAGGTCGTGGGTATGGATGGTGATGATGACGCCCGCCGCCGTCGCCAGGCCGCAAGCCTCGAGGAATTTCGTATCGCTGGCATCGCCATAAAAGACGTCGTGGCCGTCGCGGCGGTCGCGCGTCACGGTCGGCGCGTCGAGATCCGCGGCGATGTAGCGGATGCCGTGTTCCTTGAGCAGCGCGCACACGACTTTGCCGACACGGCCGTAGCCAACGACGATGGCATGGCTCTGCCCGCCGCTCGGCCGCGCAGTCAGCTCGGTGTCCACGGGCCGGCTCGACCGCAGCCGCGAGGCGAAGCGCCGGCCGGCGAAGGATAAGAGCGGCGTCAGCGCCATGGTCACCGAGGTGACGGCGAGCGTAAAACTGGCCAGCCGCGGCTCGATCAGTGCCGCGGCGGCCGCCATGCCGATGCCGACGAAGGCGAACTCCCCGCCCGGACCGAGCAGCAAGCCGGTCTCGACGGCCACCGGCCACGACAAATGGAAAATCCTGGCGAGGCAGATCAGCAGTACGGACTTGATGACGATCAGGCCGACGACGCCGCCGGCGAGCAACAGCGGATCGTGCAGCAGCTCGCGCACGTCGATATCCATGCCGACGGTGAAGAAGAAGATGCCGAGCAAAAGTCCCTTGAACGGCTCGACGATCGCCTCGATCGCCTTGCGGTATTCGGTTTCGGCGAGCAGCAGGCCAGCGATGAAGGCGCCCAGCGCCATGGACAGGCCAGCCTCATAGGCAATGACACTGTCGGCGATAATGACGAAGAGGATGACAGCGATGAACAGCTCGCTGGAACGCGTGTTCGCCACCAACCGGAACAACGGCCGCAGCAGCACACGGCCGAAGACGACGATGACGACAACCGCAATCACGGCCTGAAGCAAGGCCGCGCCGAGACTCTTGAGAACCGAACCGCCGGAACCCGCGGCCAGGATCGAGATGAACATCAGGATCGGAATCACCGCGAGATCCTGGGCCAGCAGGACGGAAAAGCTGGCACGGCCGACGGTGGTGGTGAGACGTTCCTGGCTCGACAGCAATTCGAGCACGATCGCCGTCGAGGACAACGACAGGCACGCACCGAGGATCACCGCTTCCGAGGCCGATTGGCCGAGCAGCAACGCGACGCCCGCGAGCAGCGCCGTGGTCAACAGCACCTGCGATCCGCCGAGACCGAATACCAGCCGCCGCATCGCCAACAGCCGCTCAAACGACAGTTCGAGACCAATCAAGAACAACAGGAAAACGATGCCGAGCTCGGCAATGCCATCGACATTCTTGGCGTCGCTGATGGTGAACCAGAACAGCG